>Ga0326513_10003556_pt1 | contig 11279 bp, 9 predicted proteins | sample 2_2465_0518_D_FD_203654 | JGI IMG/M metagenome (GOLD analysis project Ga0326513, IMG submission 203654) | Bovine rumen microbial communities from UC Davis, California, United States - 2_2465_0518 | ecosystem: Host-associated > Mammals > Digestive system > Stomach > Rumen | place: USA: California... | reverse complement strand
TTATATGTATCTAAAACAAATGAGGTGCTTTATGAACAGCCTGATCAACGATAACTTTCTTCTTGAGACCAACGCGGCTCGAGAGCTTTATAACGAGTTTGCAAAAGAACTACCCATCGTGGATTACCATTGCCACATCGATGCGAAGGAGATCGCAGAAGATATCAATTTCAAGAACATAACCGAGCTCTGGCTTAAAGGCGATCACTACAAATGGCGTCTCATGAGAGCATCCGGAATCGAAGAAAAATACATTACCGGAGATGCTCCCGACAAAGAGAAATTCATGATGTGGGCAAAGGCCATTGAATCTGCTTTCGGCAATCCTCTTTATCACTGGACATGCCTTGAACTGACAAGATATTTCGGCATAGAAGAACCTCTTACAACTGAAAACGCGGAAGAGATCTGGAATAAGGCAAATGAGATGCTCGGTTCAGACGAGCTTTCAGCAAGAAAGATAATGGCAAGATCAAACGTTGAACTAATCTGCACAACAGACGATCCATGCGATTCACTTATCTATCACGAGCAGATAAAAGATTCAGGTTTTGAATGCAAAGTCCTTCCCGCTTTCCGCCCCGACAACATCGTTGACATCGAGAAAGCAAGCTTCAATTCTTACCTCGAAAGACTCGAAAAAGTATCAGGAAAAAAGATCAGCAATATGGCTGATCTGAAAGCTGCTTTAACATCAAGACTCGACCACTTCGAATCTCACGGATGCAAGATCTCCGATCACGGCATGGAATTCATCATGTACAAAGAAGATCTGAGCATCACATCCGACGATGTTCTTGCAAAGAAATTATCTTCATCCGATGTAAGATTATCCGATGAGGAAATCACCGCTTTTAAGAGCGACATAATGCTTTTCTTTGCACGCGAATATGCGAAGAGAGGATGGACAATGCAGCTTCATTTCGGATGCAAGCGCAATGTCAGTTCAGTAATGCTTAACAACGTCGGAATCAACTGCGGATGCGATACGATCACAGGTTCATTTGACTTCGTAACTCCGCTTACAGGATTTATGGACAGACTCAATTCAGAAGGTCTTCTTCCGAAGATGATTATCTACTCACTGAACCCTTCCGACAACACGGTAATCGACACGCTCTGCGGATGCTATAACGACGGCAGTGTACCCGGCAAGATCCAGCACGGCGCTGCATGGTGGTTCAATGATAATCTCATCGGAATGGAAGAACAGCTCACATCACTCTGCGCTCAGAGTCCTCTTCCCTGTTTCGTCGGAATGCTCACAGATTCAAGATGCTTCCTGTCGTACACAAGACACGAATACTTCAGAAGGATATTCTGCAATTATCTTGGCAGTGCAATCGAGCGCAACCGTTTCCCTTATGACAAACGCATACTCAAAGACATCATCGAAAGAGTTTGCTATAAGAACGCTTTGGAGATGCTCACAGCAGATTGATCCAGACCTTATCATCGATCAAATTTACAAACAAGATGTCTCATGACTGAGGCATCTTTTTAATTGTCAGAGAATTTTGTAAAATATTAATATCTCCAAGGGATAGGGGGACTTAACATGTCAGAGAATATCAGCATCATAAACAATGTTAATACCACCAGCACGGAAGTAAAGTGTCCCAGCTGCGGTGCTTCCGGCGGCATCAAATACGATCCTGCCACATCAACACTGACATGTCCCTTCTGCGGTCATTCGTCAGAACTGCAATTACCGGCCAGGCCCGCTGAAGAACTGGATTTTAACGCAGCCATCCAGCGTGCCAACGTAAACTGGGGTTACATCAAAAAACTGATCGTATGTTCCAACTGCGGCGGACAGACTCTTTACGATGCGGAACAGGTTACCGGCGCATGTCCTTTCTGCGGTTCAACAAGCGTTGCACCTGCTGCGGAAAACGAACAGATCATGGCGCCGAATGCCGTAATCCCTTTCACGATTACCCAGGAGATGACACAGCAGTGCTTTGTTATTTTTCTGCAGAAGAAAAGCCGCCTTTGTAAAGGCGTAATGGACTGCAAGCTCGAAAACATAACCGGCGTATATCTTCCGTACTGGACATTTGATGTTGATACTGTCACCGATTATGTTGTAAGTACAGGCAATTATATTCCTGAGGGTTATACAAACTCGCAGAGATTCAGCGGTGTGTTCTATCAGACATTCGATGATCTTTTTGTCTTTGCTTCCGATAAGATCCGTAACCCCTACCTTCCCAAAATTCAAAGGTTTGATTTCAGTAAGGCTGTTCCGTATTCACCGAAATATCTTGCGGGATATGCTGCAGAAAGATACACTGTCGGCCTTAACGATGCCTTTGAACGCGCTAAGAAAAGAATACCTAGGCTGATCGACAGGGACATCTCAATATTTGAGGAAAATGCGATTAAATGTCGTGCTTACGTCGATAAAGCAACTACGACTTATTATAATGCTAAATACAGATATCTTCTGGCTCCCGTCTATATTGCAACATACAGATATAAGAAAAACAAATTTCAGGTCGCGATCAACGGCCAAACAGGTCAGACATACTGTGATGCACCGACTAAATGGCCCAAAATGATAATAGCGCTCGCGATTGCCGGCGGTATAACTTATCTCATATTAATGATCCTTTTTACTTTGTTCCCGGATTTCTTCAGTATATGACGACTGTACGATTGGTTTGATTCAGTTATGTGTCACCATGTAAATATATCTGCCTGTTTCCCTGTTTACAAAGTATTCGTCATACCATTCATTGCCCAGATTATAATCTCTGTAGATAAGAGAAGGGCATCCCTCTGCTTTCGCATCGGAATGCCCTTCGTGTTGCTTTAAAGGGTATGAAATATAATTTCTTTATCAGCCCTTGTAGAGTTCGCCGTAGATATCAACGAGGCCCTGTACGTTGAGGTCGTTGCAGGACTGAACATAAGCGTCCCACTGAGCATCGATATCTTCCTGACCTGTTACGAACTTCAATGTCCAAGCATTTACGTTACTGATAAGAGGTGTAGCGATGAGATTGATCTCTTCGTTCTGATCTGCTGTAGGAGCAACACCAGGAGCGAGCGGAGGTGTATCTCTATCTGTGTAGTCACGGTTAACGTAATCTGCTACCGGAGGAATGAGGTTGTCAGACATTTCTGCAACTGTACCGCCGTACCAGAAGTTACCACCTGCATAACCCCACTGGAGTCTGATGTCTATCATTGAACCAGCTTCGTCATTACCATAGCCGAGACCTGAGCAGCAGTAACCATCAACGAGCTTCTTGTTGCCGTCTGCATCTACTGTGTAGTGCTCGCCTTCAACGCCCCACTTTGTGAGTTCATAAGCTTCGTGAGAATAGAAGAGCCAGTCAACGAATCTGAGCATTTCGATGAAGCCTTCCTCACCGAGTTCATCAAGAGCCTTCTGTGAGATCATAACGCCGTTCTCAAGTCTTGCAGGATCAACTGTAGAGTTTCTTGTAGAACCGATAGGCATTGTGATTACGTAGTTCTCGAAGTTGCCTTCGCCGAGCTGAGCTTTCATGTTCTCTTCGTAGTTAGCCCACTGGCCCTGGTTGATAGACATGATAGCTGTCTTGCCGTTGTAGTACTGTGCTGTAGCTGTAGCATCATCCTGTGTGAATGTTTCAGGATCGAGGATACCTGCTGCTACGAAGCTGTTAGCTGTCTTAAGGAATTCCTTATAGTTGTCTGTTGTGGGTGAGAAGATGAACTTGTTCTGATCGAAGTCAAATCTCATACCATTACCGATGTTCCAACCAGCATTGCACTCATATGTTGAAGCCATTACGCCCAAGAGGTTTCCGCCGCTGCCCTGGCCGGATTCGTTACCGCACCAGAGGTCAGACCAGATGTAATCATCTTCAGAGCACATGCCCTGCTCAACCATGTAAGCCTTAACCTTGATCAAAGCATCAAGGAGGTCAGCCCATGTCCAATCCTTCTGAAGTGTAACAACGTCAACACCTGCTGCATCCCAGATATCCTTTCTGATAACGAAAGAATAGTTGATGAGGTTAGCTTCCTTCATACCGGGGAGCTTATAGTACTTACCGTTAGCTCTTGTGATTGTCTGGATATCAGCAGAGAGATTGTAAGTATTATAGAAGTCTGTGTAGTAAGGCATGTACTGAACATAGTCAGAAATCGGAACGATAGCTCCGCCGTCTACGAACGCAGAATCATCATAGATCTTAGGGATGATGTAAGCTGCGTTACCTGCATTGATATCGAGTGTGATATTCTGCATGTAGTCACCGCTATCATAAGACTTGATGTCGAGAGTTACGTTTGTCAGCTCTTCGATCTTCTTGAAGATACCCTCCGTCTTCCATGTGTCAACCATCGGATACCATGATGCATCACTGAAGAACATTGTGTAGGTTACAGGCTCGTCAGCGTGGAAAGTCTCACCCAAACCGAATGTGTAACCAAGGTCTTCACCTGCATCTACAGTTGTTTCGATCTGACTCGGAATCGTTGTAGTCTCGGAAGACTCACCGGGGCCGCCTGAGCAAGCAGCTAAACTGGAAAGCATTGAAACTGCAAGACCGACAGATGCTACTTTTGCAAGTTTTTTTGTCTTCATAACTGTTTCCTTTCTTTTTGTTTCATTTTTCTATTGCCGTGGGTCTCCCCTATAGCACTAAATTGATTACTCCTTTACGCCGCCGAGCATCATGCCCTGTACGTAATATTTCTGGATGAACGGATATATACAAATGATCGGAAGTACTGTAAGTACCATCGCGCATGACTTGATGTTTGCTGTCATGTTCTGCGCATCAGGATCAGATGAACCGGCACCTCTGATGATCGTCTGGAGGAAGTATGCAACCGGCCACTTAACCTTGTCCTGCAAGTAGAGCTTTGCGTTGAACCAGTTGTTCCAGTACATAACCGCATAGAACAAAGTCATTGTTGCGATGATAGGTGTGGACAAAGGTCTGGCGATGTACCAGAAAACGCCCCACTTGTTAAGACCATCGATCTCTCCTGCTTCTTCAAGATCTTTAGGAATGGTCATGAAAAACGATCTCATGAGGATTACATAGTAAGTGCTGATGAGCATCGGGAGAATGAATCCCCACATTGAGTTCTTGAGTCCGAGTCTTAATACCAATACGTAGTTTGCGATAAGTCCGCCGCCGAAATACATCGTGAAGATGATAAAAGGCGAAAGGATCTTATTAACTCTAAGATTCGGCTTAGATAACGGATAAGCAAGAATCGATGAGAAGAAAAGTGACAATACGGTTCCGACTATGGTGTAGAAGATCGTATTCATGTAGTAAACGATAAACTCCGGAATTCTGAGATTCGGGAAAAGATCCGGCCAGGGAGCTATCGGGTTACGTGTAATTACATACTTATATGTATCGATATTGAATCCTTCAGGGATCAATCCCGTATGACCGGCATAGATAGCCTGGTCTGATGAGAAGGACTGAGATACGAGATAAAGGAAAGGATAAAGCGTAACAAATGAGACAAATATCATTATGATCGTATTCACAATTGTGAAAGCTTTATATCCTGCAGATTCCTTGATCTGGTTCTTAGGATTATGTACGTGGATCGTACCCTTGGTATTATCAATAATGCTCATGCTGTTCCCTCCTTACCAAAGACTCGTCTTTGCTACTTTGCGTGATACAAAGTTAGCGCATGTAAGAAGCACGAGATTTATCAAACCTTCGAAAAGACCAACCGCCGTCGCGAAGTTAATGCTTCCTGACTCGACACCCATACGGAAGACGTATGTTGAAACGATATCTGATGTCTCATATGTCATAGGGCTGTAGAGGAGATATACCTTCTCGAATGCACCGCCTGAACCTACAAGGCCGCCGATATCAAGGATAAGGAGCGTAGCGATAGTAGGAAGGATGCAAGGGATGGTTACGTGGATTACCTGCTGGAAGTGTGAAGCGCCGTCAACCGTTGCAGCCTCATAGAGTGAGGGATTGATGCCGGACATTGCTGCGAGGTAAAGTATCGTACCCCAACCTAAGCTCTGCCATACACCTGATGTGACGAAGATCGTTCTGAACCATTCTGCAAGTGAGATGAAGCTTATCTTCTCGCCGCCAAGCTTGTAGATAAGATCATTGATAGGACCATGTGTTGAAAGGAGCTCTTTTAACATACCGCAAACGATAACCATTGAGATGAAGTGCGGGAGATAAGAAACTGTCTGAACGAACTTCTTCCAATGAAGGTTTTTGATCTCGTTTAAGAGCAACGCGAAAAGAAGAGTAAGCGGGAATCTGAAAAGCAGATACAGACCGTTCAAGATCAATGTATTTGAAAATGCCTGCCAGAAAGGCTTGGCTGTAATGAACTGCTTAAAGTACTTAAGAGTCAAAGGACCCTGACCGAAAATGCTTCCGCCCGGATTGTACTTACGGAAAGCAAGGATATTACCGAACATCGGAATATATCTGAAGATGATGTAATAAATTACCGGGAGAAGAAACATGGCATAGAGCTGCCAATTGATTCTGATATCCTTAACCAGTCTTTCACGAGTTGATATTTGTCTCGGTGACCACGCTATGATATTTGAAACGTCTTCTTTCTTAGCCATTTTGTTTAACCTCTTAAGTGTCTAAGTTTAGTTAAATTCTAACTCGTCAAGCGCTCTTGTATACTTGCATGGAAGTTATCATGTAATGAGGTTATCACCATGTTTGTGATATGTCAATAGATTTCTACCATTCTAGTGTGCGTTTTTGTGTAGTTCGAATAATAGAAAATGCTGTCACGAAAAAAGACAGCATTTCTTATAAAATATTTAATAGTATTTACTTAAAACTCCATTGAAGCTTTCGCTACGCCCGCACCTATTCCGCTCTTATTCTGCGGATGCAGTTCGTGTATCGGATCAGGTGCCGGACTAGCTACAACTTTGATATTTTCTATGTAGGTCGGAGCGAGATCCTGAAGTTCCTGGATCTTCTTCCATCCGTCTGGAATATGCGTATCCTTCAATGGATTGATATAGTCAGCGATCCTTACCAATACAACAGGAATCTCTCCAAAGATCTCACGCATCTTCTTAAACGTAAGTATCATCTTCTTATCATAGCCTTCAGGGAAGTCAGCATTCGATTCGCCCTGGCACCACCATATCTGGGAAACACTTATATTCTTTAATGTGACCAGGCTGGCATAGTAAAGTGCCGAAGGAATATTCTGAGCCATCATGTTTGGCTTGAATTTCTCTGTGATCTTCTCCACTACCATCGTCCACTCGCCTGTGAGATCAATGTCTCCGGCTGAGGTCTCAAGACGGTACGGATGACCTGGAACAAATCCGCCGGCACCAAGCTCGATGATGAGTCTTGTCCAGATGACATTCTTTCCCTGCTTCAATATTGAACTGTCGAATCTGTATTTGCGCGGAGGATACTGGTACTCTGTCCTGCCGACCTCAACACCATTTACATAAGTAACGTCGGCATCGATGAGATCGCCGAGTCGTAAGAGGCACTCGCCTTCGACCTGCTTATCAAGATCGAATTCTTTTACAAACCATACGCTTCCGAAGAATTCATCTGCAATGATGCAGGGCATCTTGATCTTAACTCCTTCGGACAACGCTTCTTCAATGGAGAAGTCTTTATCGATCGTATTCTCGCGCCATGCGACAGTCTTCTTATTGCCTTCATCGACGTAAGCCTTAAGAGCGCCTTTGCCCCTGAACGGTGCTATCTGTTCTTCCTTTGTTCCGGTCTCGAAAAGATCTTCTTCGCACATCCATGATTCAATGTTCGAACCGCCCTGCGCACTTAAGATAAGTCCGATAGGAACGTTCTTTTCTTTAAATATTCTTTTCGCTGCATAAAAACCAATGGCACTTATCTCATACTTGCCTTTTCCTGAAGCTTTCACCCAATCATTTTCGGGAAGCTTACAGATCGATTCTTCTCCCTTAAGCGGGATCTCAAGGTCAGGCGTTAATCTGTATTGTCTTACGTATTCGAAATCTTCAGCTTCGATCTCTTCTTTGTTAAGATCGTAAGTTCTGATGACCGGCAGTTCCATGTTGGACTGGCCTGTAAGCATATATACGTCGCCGATGCAGACATCTTTGATCGTTAATGTTTCCGTTCCTTCCACTTTGAGTTCAGTATCGAAAACCGCATCCATCGGCGGGAATACCGCTTTGAATACGCCGCCTTCAACTTTTGCGGTAACGGAACTTCCTGCCAGAGTCACTACGACTTCTGAAGCTGACGTATCTGTACCTTCAATGATTATTTCTTTATTTCTTTGAAGAACAAGTCCGTTGGAGTATATTCCTTTTAGCTTGGTATCACCCATATTTATCACCTGCCTTTGAGGTTATTCTATATTTAAGGATGCTCTTTGTCTACCATTCTAGTTGACAAGTTGCGCTTTTTGCTTTTATACTGACAACAAGGTACGCAGAATATGGCTAAGAAATCGTTAGACACTATCACGAATAGCTGGCTTTACAGAGCCTGTAAGGTAATTGGAGATGTAGTAACCATCTCCGCTCTTTTTCTGCTGTTCTGTCTTCCTGTTGTTACGATAGGCGCATCCGTAACTGCTCTGTATTACACCGTCTATCGGAAATACTATAAGAAAAGCGACAGCATAAGTAAAGATTTCATGCACTCACTTAAGGACAATCTTAAGAACGGAATTATTGTGCATATGATTTATCTTATTTACAGTGCGATCGCCGGATTCAATATCTATTTTGCGTTTTTCGGATGGGGCGACATAAGGCTACCCGACTGGTACATGATCGTATCTCTCCTGCCCCTGCTTCCGATCATCTTTACACTGCCTTTCACTTATGCGCTGATGGCAAGGTTCGACAACGGCATTAAGGGAACGCTTAAAAACAGTTTCACTCTCTGCATGATCAACTTCCCGAAATTCATTCTGATCTGGGTTATAATCATCATCGCGATCGCTATCTGCATCGGCTTCCCGCCTTCTGCACTTGTGATCCCTGTCGGTGCAACTTATCTTTGCCAGATGATCACGGAGAAGGCATTTACCAGAGCGATCGATGTCGAGAGTTCACGTGAAGAAGATCCTGCTGAAGACAAAGCAAGCGAGGCAATCGATAATGTCTGAGTATCTTAATTACATACAGCTTATATCAGGTATCCTTTCAGCGGGTTTTGTTTTTGCTGGAATATTCATAAGCGCAAAGAAACTCAACCCTGAGAAGTATGAGAAGATCCCTGTTAAAACAACAATCATATCAACAGCATTAATTGTGATCGGTATTCTTTTATATACATTAATGAAGACATGCACGAACATGACTATCGTAACCGAAGAACACTATGAACTCGGAACACTTTATTATGCTTCTTTGGAAGAAGTTGTAAAGACCTTTGGATTCATTGTTTTCATTCCGGTCCTCTTCAGATTGTTCAAGCCTAAGTCCCAGAAAAGAGACCAGATTGAAGAAGATATTCCTGCTGAAACGGAAGAGAACAATTAACGTTTTTTGGCATTTCGAAAATGCAATGTTTAAAACAGGCCGCGCAGTGCGGCTTTTTTCATAACTTCTCCCCTTTTTTACTGTATTTAGTAGGGTATTTCTAAACCTTTATTAGAGTTAAGATTTTCACATGTCATAATCTATTGACACATGCTAATCCTACTAGTATACTAGTGGACAGAGTGAGGATTTAGTATTGTCTGCAAATCTTCTTAAATTTTTTTCGGGTGGTAATAGTGCATATGAAATTGGTTTTACGGTGGTTTCCATACGGCGATGACAGCGTAACTCTTCAGCAGATCAGACAGATTCCCGGTGTCAGCGGCGTTGCCACTCATCTTACCAGGATTCCTGTCGGAGATGTCTGGACCATGGATGAGATCAATCTTGTAAAAGATGAGATCAATTCTTATGGACTTGAGATGGAAGTCATCGAGAGCCTCAACATTCACGAAGATATTAAAAAGGGCCTCCCTTCTCGTGATATGCTCATTGATAACTATATTGAGTCAATGAGAAATCTTGCCAAGTCCGGAGTTAAATGCATCTGCTACAACTTCATGCCTGTTATGGACTGGTACAGAAGTGACCTCGCAATGGCACTCTCCGACGGCAGTACCGCAATGGCTTATTCCCATGACATAGCTACCAAACTTACATTGGAATCAATTACTTCTTCCATGATCGACGGTGCTAATGATTTCAGTCTTCCCGGCTGGGAGCCTGAGAGATTCGGCAAGATGGCAGAAGACATCGAATTCTATCAGCATGTTTCTTCCGAAGAATACTTCAAGAACATCAAGTATTTCCTCGATGCAATTGTTCCTGTCGCTGAAGAGCTTGATATCAATTTCGCAGTTCATCCTGACGATCCTCCGTTCCCGCTTTTCAATCTTCCGAAGGTCGTCAACAGCAAAGAATCAATCGACAAGTATCTTAATCTCAATACATCTAAGAGAAACGGACTTACACTCTGCACCGGCAGTCTCGGCGCAGGTATCCATAATGACGTTGTGGATATCGCCAAGACATTTACACCTACAGGCAAAGTTCATTTCGTTCACTTAAGAAACGTAAAGCACACATCAGAAACAGATTTCCATGAATCGGCTCATCTGTCTTCTGAAGGTGACCTTGATATGTTCGCTATCGTAAAAGCTCTTTACGAGAACGGTTTTGACGGATACATCCGTCCGGACCACGGCCGCATGATATGGGGTGAAGTCGGAAGACCGGGTTACGGTCTTTACGACCGCGCACTGGGCGCTACTTACATCAACGGTTTATGGGAAGCCGTTAGTAAGCTTTGTTGAATTAAGAAATAAAAACGGTAATAACTACTCCTCCCTTGCCCCTCAAAACCGATAATCTTATAAATGCTTATAAGGTTATCGGTTTTGTACGAGGCAGAAGTATTGAAAGGAATCTTAATTATGGATCTGTCCAAAGCTAATCTTAAGAACGAAGAATTCTGGAACGGCATAAATGTCGTTCTTCCCAAGTACGATATCGATGCATGCATTAATGCTACAACAGCAAATCCGACATGGCTTCATGTCGGCGGAGGAAACATCTTCAGGGCATTTATCGCAAGGATAAACCAGAGACTTTTAAACCAGGGTCTTGCCGATACCGGGATCGTTGTCTGCGGCACACAGGATTATGAGAATTTCGAGCGCGTTTACAAGCCTTTCGATAATCTCTCGATCATCTGCGACTTAAGACCTGACGGCAATACAGGTTATGAGATCATCGGCAACATTACAGAAGCGATTGCTGCCAATTACGA
>Ga0326513_10003555_pt1 | contig 11282 bp, 6 predicted proteins | sample 2_2465_0518_D_FD_203654 | JGI IMG/M metagenome (GOLD analysis project Ga0326513, IMG submission 203654) | Bovine rumen microbial communities from UC Davis, California, United States - 2_2465_0518 | ecosystem: Host-associated > Mammals > Digestive system > Stomach > Rumen | place: USA: California... | reverse complement strand
TCCCATTTTTCAAGCATCAATTCTCCCACATTCCGCATGAAAAGTCAAGCCCCCTCCCTGACATGGCAAATCGTCAGCCGGAAAAGTGCGGAAGGGAAACGGCAATGCTCAAGAGACGACTTTGAAATTGTCTGTCTGTTTATGGCGCACTCCATGCTACCCATCCGGCCCAGGTAGCGAAGGAGAGGATGAGGACTTTCTGGGTTGCGGTGGCGAATGGGTTGAACGGAATAGCCTTGACATTGATGGCAATGACAAAGAACGCGACGACGAGGGAGAACCAGGCAAGCCAAATGAAGTCGGCGCGTTCGCGAAGAGTCGAGACGAGAACAGTCGTTCCACCGGCGATGGCCATCGTGCAGCCTGAATTGTGCATCGCTCCGTTCACGCCGAATGGCACGAGCGCTATGACGCACAGTCCGGCCACGTTGATGACGCCTCCGAGACAGACAAAAATGCGGCGCCACACTGTTAAGCGCCGCGCAAGCGCCAGCCAGACCATTCCCACGCTGGCGGCGGAAAGGAGCATTCCGGCCATGAACCAGTAGTGGCACGCGGGGTACCTGACGCTATTCACCTCAATCTCGCCAAGAGCGCTTAGCATCTGCCGCAACGGGTTGTAACAACCGCCGGGGTAGAGCGCTCCCGCGATGGTAAAGCAGACAAAGGCCAGTGCGCCAACGGCAAGCGTTACCCCCCGCCGCCATGTCATCCATTTACGAGAATCATATTCAGAAGTCATGAGTTATCTTTGCTGAATTGATTAACAATGTCTGGCTGTTTATCGCTTTTCCGATAACTTCATTATAATATGGAGATTCAGTCCAAGTGTCCGCGTTCTATTGGCAACCAGGTTCGATATGAGTTATCACGCGACCAAGCATTGCCGGCGGACGCAAAGTCGCAAAAGTGAACACTTGTTGGCAACGCTCCTTCTGGATTTAGGTAGTGCGCTCCTAAGGGAAGCTTTGCCTCAAATGTCATCCACATGTTATCTGAAGAAGTGCGAACTGGCGCAAATGAAGGGCAAATTTGTCCATCGTCGAATCCGCCACCGAAGCGCCTATCTGTGAAGAGGGCTTCGGCAAGGTCGCCATCGCAGAAGCGGTTGTCACGCGCAAGCAAAATAGGGCCACTCGTGAAAGCGACATGGTGGTCTAGGACGTGTGCAACCACTGGCATTGGCAGCCGGAGTTCAATTATATCACCGATTTCCCAATTGCGACGAACCGTGTGGTAAGTCCCTGCGACCAACGCCGACTGCGCTTCGCCATTGACTTTGACTTCAGCGCCGGAACACCATCCCGGAATGCGGAATCGAATCGGGAACTCGCCATCTGTATGGCAGACAATGCGGACGGTTTCGCCGCGTGGATAGAGGGAATACATTTCAAAGGAGACCTTTTGTCCGGTTGCCGGAATGACACCATCGATGTTCGCCGATGCGTAGAAGTTGAACGTGACTGCATCGTCCTCTGCTCGGAAGAACTCCTCAAGAAAACACAAAAATCCTCGCGGGCCATTGGCGTTGCAGCAGTCTTCGTGTTGGAAACAGTGCTGCATCCCGTGCCAGCGGTTGCCGGTGAGCGGCGTGTATGACGTGAACTCGGAATCATCGGCCTTGAGTGCGGCCAGATAGGCGTTGTAGAAAGTGCGCTCAATTCGGTCGGCCCATTTAGGATTGTCGGTGATCCCTAGAAACTTTTGGCAGAGGCGCATCCATGTGGTGGTGACGCATGTTTCTTGAAGTCGGGCATGGGGGAGGTGCTGCTTTCGTGCGCCATGGAACCAGCGCTCAATGCACGACGAGCCACCGGCGAGATTGATTTCCTCCGCAGCGATGTCTTCAGCTGAAAGAAGCGCCGCGCTAAACAGGTCGCCATCCATGTGACCGGCAGCCTCGCAGTAGTCAAGCATTCCCTGGTAGCAGGACATCATCTCGTATGCCTTGATACGGCTGATCCTATTTACGTATTCGCCGCCATTCTCTGGTTCGTTGCCGTATCCATTGCGGTCGGCAACATGGATGCCGCGAAGCGCCAGGTCAACAAGACGGGGGCCGGATTCAGGTTCTGACATACCTCGGACAATATATTCTGCAAAATCCAGATACTTCTTTTCGCCAGTGCGCCTGTAAAGCCAGACAACAGGTTCCAGAATAGAGGAACTGGCGTAGCCCTTCCAGTTGCCTGTCTGCCAAAGTTCGATGCCGCGCCGCCCGCCAGGGCCGATTTCGCCGATGACGTAGTCGCACAGACGGCGACAGGCATCAAGTGCGCGCGTCTCGCCAGAGGCATCCCACCAGTGCATCAAGCCCATCATGGTGTATTTCATGCCCCAGACATCCCACTCTTCGCACCTAGCTTTGTCGCGGTAGTTGCCTATATAGCCGCATGCCTCTTGCGCGGCTAGGACACGTTCCACTCCACGCTCAATCTTTTTGCGCAGTTCAACGTTGCCGGAATACGCTGCAAAAGGAACGGCGGAATGCATCCACTTGCCCCAAAACTCGGTCTGCCATAGTTTGTTCTCCGAGTTCCGTCCAAAAGCGGCGGTGATGTAGTCTATGTCCTTTGCCGCGACGTTACGCTCAATCATCCGGTCAAGGCGGTTTCCAATATGGCCTTTGAGGCGGATGCCACAATTTGACGCAAAACGAGACTTTATCATGGTTTCCTGTTGGTTACGGTTTCGGAATTGTCAGCAAACAAAGCCGCGATTTCGTTGATTTCCGCTTCGTCCTCTAGGTAGTAGGGCGTGAATGAAATGTGGTTCACTACCTGCATGGCCCCGGAAGGAGGCGTTGCACCGCTGTCGTCACAATCCGAAAGGACGAGTGTGCATTTAGGGGCTTCTGCCCTGAAAACGTATCGGTAGTTTGAAACCGCAAGTTTCCCCTTGATAGCGAGATCTCGCCGACAGGAGAGCGGCTTTATTTCCACCGCGCCATCCAGCCGTGAGAAGAACACGGCTGGGAAAGGCGACTTCGGATCTTTCGGCGGTTCGCCGGGAGGCGTATTTCCCGAAGCCGCGTCGAATGATGAGACCGAGAACTCCAAAACATAGCAGCGACCGGGAATCAGTCCTCCCAAAGTTTGCGACAGCGCACTTGGGCTGGACCCCGCCGTGAACACGGCAACGGAATCACCGAATCCCTGAGGACACGATGGCAGGCACTGGCGCTGCTGTCTCTTTGCGTAGCCTGGTATGGCCGCCGCCCTTACGGAGGCGTTCCCCGCGCCAGACTGAACGCGCCAGCTCGCAAGCCCATCGGCGAAGTCGGCGTTGCGTACGATTCCTGGAGTCCAGGCGAAACCGTATTCTTCGGACAAGTCGCCAATCGCGCCCTCCAGGCAGTAGTGGCGCACAATGCGTATGCCCCAGCGCCGCAGTTCCTCGCTGCCGAAACGCAATGCGCCAAAGCCTATGCCGCCCAAGTCGGCGAAGCGGGGGTCTGTGGCATACCTGAGGAGTTGCCGCGAGAATTGCGCCTTGAGATCAACCTCCGGCGCATTGTGGTAGCAAGCGTGGCCGACATTGACATACGGCCCCAGCCAGAGCATTACGCGGCCACGCGCGGCCGGCACCATTTCGTGGATGCTTGCGACACATCGGGCGAACATGTCTTCCCAGTGCGACTGGAAGCTCTTGTCAGACATGGAAGGCGCGTAGGTTTCCGGGATGATGAACCCGCCGTCGCCGGAATTAACAATTGCCGAGATTTCCGACGTGTAGCACTTCCTGTCCCGGAAATAGCCGCCGAAGTTCGAGTCGCTATAGTAGGTGCTGACCGCCCCGCCTTGCGGCATCTTCTCCCGCATCGACCAAAGAAGTTCAGAATAGTTGAACGAGAGGAAGCGCGATACTGGGACTCCCCATGTTCCATATAAATCCATTGCGTTTTCGTCGAATAGGACATCCATCCCCGCGCGCCAGGCCGGTGAGGCGACGTTGCGCCGCAACGCGGCGATGTCATGGCGAGCCGGAACATAGACGCCACCGCCGGGCGTCGGCCCCCAGAGTCGGCACCCGCGCCTCTCGAAATACGCCCTTGCGGGCGAGTCGGCCTCGCAGTGCGTGAATGTGTTGAAGGTGGAAAGTCCGCCGAAGCGCCGGTGGAAGGGCATGGTGAACAAGCCCCAGTTGGGCTTGGCTGCGGTATTGATTAGGATTGACGGCCCTTCGATGAAATTCGGTAGGTTAGCGACAAGGGTTTTCACGGCGTGGATACGCATCCGCCCGCCCGCCGTAGCGCCTGAAACGCCAAGCGTGTGCCACCCGGTTGCGAGGAAGCGCTGCGCTTCATTGAATATTTCGCCATCCCGACGCCGGACACAAGGAGTGGACTCTCCGTCTAGCGCGGCAGTAGCGGACGCCGCCGCGCCGGTAATTGAAAACCATACCCACCCGTCGCTGGGCACGAAAAACCTGACTTCCCCATTGGAGAGCGGCGCATCGTGGAGGCGCGTGACGAAGTTGTTGAGGCGTTCGCCCTGCGGGCCTTCAGGCGGCGGCGCCTTGGCCGTGAAAAGGTATTCGCTGGTTGCGAGGACAGCGCCCGTGGCGTCGCACACGGACAGGACAGCCCTGTGGTCGCCTGGGGCGAGGCGGCCGAAGCGCAGAAGCGCGCGGCCATCTGATTCAAGCGGCACTTCGGCGGATGCGCCGCCATCAACAACACCGCGCAAGGTGCAGGTCTCCACGCCGCATGGCGGCTCCCCTGGCCAATAGAGGAGGATGCTGGCACCACAGGCATCGATGCGCGAGAGAAGCGGCGCTATCGGCACAATGCGGCGCGGTTGTGGCGAAACATACTTGGACGGGATTTGCGAGCTTTGCGACCGCGCCCTTTCATCCAGCGGTTTCAAGGCAAGGTTGCGGATTCGCAGCCGCGCGGCATTCCCGCCATGTGCGGATTTCCCTGCAATGTCGAAAATGAAATGTCTGTCGCCGAATTTGGCAGGATCGCCGCACGACCAATCCGATGGCGTTGAAAACACTTTTTCCACGCAGCGCCATTCTCCTGGCGCGGTATGCGGGATGCCAATCCTTAATATCACTCCGCCGCCGTTGTCCGCAGACAGTTCAAGCCTCGCGCTGCCTCCGTCAATTTCCGAAGAATCAACTTCGCACGAAAGACGGAAAGCCCCTCCTGAAGCCAGCGAAAAGTATTTCTGCCTGACGCATCGCTCTTCCGGCGAAACGAAGTCAATGGCGACCGCTCCCGGTTCGCCTGCATCCAACGAAATGACGGGAAACGCTGGTTGCCAGTCGGCGGGACGGTTCCAGTTGTTCTGGTTATTGCGCGACCAGCCCGCTGGTTCCCCCATGCCGTCGTCAATGGCGAAGTCAGGATTGAAGAGCAGATTCGCCGGAGCCAGCGCCGTGGCGGCGAGAGAAAGCGACGACGCCCAGGCAACGGCCAGACAAGGAAATAAGCAGACGGCGTTCATTCGGTTTCAAATCCATAGAGTTTCGTGTCGGGTGTGGCGAATTCATCGGTGAAGCAGTCGCAGTCGCTTGCGACGACGCGGTCATCAAGCAGATCTACAACCTCATGGACTCGTCTCGGCAGATGGATGGTCTTTGCGCCCCCTTTCTCGCAATGGACGGCCAGCAGTCGTCCGTTGCAGCAAACCGGGAGCATCTCGTCGCTGTAGAGAAAGCAACCCGCCTCGACGGCTATTGCCCGCATGGCCGCTGGTGTAAGCAGCCGCCAGTCGTATGCATAGACAGATGTCCAGCCGTCCATGCGCGTTGAAGAGATTTCCGGAGTCTTGAACGGGACGCCGGCCCAGCGTCCAATGCGGTCTACGTCAAGCGTTATTCCGTTCGACACGCCAGGGGCGTAAGTCCAAAGGACGGCGCGTCCGTCACGGCAGACGTAATCGCGCAGCACTTGTTCCTTCTCTGGCGTTATTGTCCATGTGGCGGGTAGGCAGACGAGTTTAACTTTCGACAAGTCGATGTGGGGAAGGTCGCCGAAGGAGCAAGTCCCGTATGTCGCTCCAATGCGGTTGACGACATTTCGCAAGGCCTCGCCGCAGCCGTTTGCGGGCGCGAAGCCGTCGGGGCAAATCCCTGGCTTGATGTCGTCCGACATGTTGAAGATAGGATCGACAATGCCGTAGGCGCTGTCTGGATCGGCCACGACAAGAATGTCGGTTTCCGGTGGTGGCAGCGTCTCGCCATAGCGGGCGTGAAGTTCGGTGATGCGGGCGATGCGGCGACGCACATCCGGGTTCGAGAACATGCCGCCCCACATGTCGAACCACCACCATGACACCCCATTGACAAAGGCGAAGGCGGCCTCGCGAACATTTCCGGCGAGAGTTTCCTCCGGGCAATTCCAGTATTTCCATGCTTTCCACGGCGGAGTCCGCGTTTCAGGCCAAAAGTCTATCTCATGGAGAACGCGCTTGCCATGGCGGCGCAACGTGCCCGCGACGGCCATGGAACCCGTTCCGAAACCGCATTGACGCTTTGTATATGTCGCCGGGGAGGAGAAGAAGTCTATGTCTGGCGATGCCGCGACGCGCTCGTAATCAAGGTGCCCTATGGAGGCCAGCCCCTTGTTGCAAATGAACCAGTAGCCGAAGAATGCGCCAATCTGCTTTTCAGGGCCTATTGCCTGACGCACTTCATACGCGTATTCAAGCAACGCGTCGGCCGTGAGGGAATTGTGGAAGCGCCAGTAGTCGATCTTCTCCGCCTCGGTGGCGGGATCGTATATGACACCTTCGAACGATGCTTGCGAAAGCGCGGTGGGGGTGGGGGCCGAATCTACAATGGGAAGGCCGTGCGCCGCACGCCAGCGCCGCCATGCGGCATCTTTGGGGAGGCTTGACGCGACGGGGTTCCCAAATTCAAACCACTCAGTTGTCAGCCCGGCCATCAGCGAATAGGCGCGGATGCGCCAGCCCCAGCGTTCTTCCATGTAGCCAACCAGGTCGCGGACATAGCGCTTCGTCTCCTCGCGCCAGCGCGGCATGGCGGCGGCGTGGGTGATGGCGTCGAAACTGTCGATGCGGAGTTGTCGCGCAAGCCAGCGCGGCGTGTTCAGGTCGAGGAGACAGATAAATTCCGCATCGGGGCTGGCCTCCAGCAGGTCGGCTACCATTCGCTCCAGCGGCACGAAATCGTATTCTCCCGAACCGAGCCAGACGGGCGGATAGTCGGAGTAAGGTTTGCCAAAGGCGTTGTCGGTATTGCAGACGCCGAAAGCGCGCAGCGTCACGCCCATTTTGGCGAAAGCCGCCGTTTCCGCCAGTTCTTTCTGGAACGAACGGTAGGCGACGACACGCGGCCGCATTTCCGCTTGTATTCTCATTATGCCGGATTGCTGGCCGAATGGCACACTAGCGCACATACAAGACAGTGACGCCCACTTTGTAAACGGCGCGGATTGTCGATGTGCCGTCACCATTGTCCACGAGCTCCTTGTCCATGCAGCGCCATGCGACACCTTGGAATGGCTTGGGGTTGGAGACCACAATCTTGGGAAGAATGGCTGCCGCCTTTGCGCTTTTAAGCGTCGCTATGCCTACGGTAAACTTGTTCGCGGGCGGCTCCGTGAGAGCCCCGAAGTCGATCTTCACCGGCAGGGTGGCCTGGTCGGGGGCGAGAGTGATGGGCGCAGTAGCCTCCTTGACGTTGCGGAGACCGTAGCGTAGGAGGTCGGCGTCGGCGGTTGTGGCGTCGAGGAGAAGCGCCGCGCTGTTCGTGAAGGTGATGGCTAGGCCGTCCACGGCTTCCACGGACAGAGGCTTCAAGTAGCCGTCCGTGACATCGAGGAAGTTTGAACCGGAGGTCGGTGTCGCGCTCTGCGCGGCGCCCCCGAAAGTGAGCGTTCCGCCTAGCGCCAGCGTCCCTGCTCCCTCCTTGACGAGGCGGCCGTTCACGTTGAGCGGACGGAGGATTGCGAGTGTCAACCCGTCATTTACGCGCATCCGTCCGACATCGCCTATCGCGATGCCGCGGTTCCAGCCGTCGGTGAAGGTGACATCGCAGAGTGGAACGAGATCGGAATAATGCTCCAGCAGTAGCGCGTCGTATGCGAATGCCCCCCGCTTGCCGCCAAGGTTGCGCTCGTCACTCACGAAGAGCCGTTGCTTCTGCGTCCAGTTGGGCACTAGGACGCCATCGCTGTTCGACGTGGAATATGGCATGGTCACGGCGATTTTGCCGGTGAAGTTGGTGTTGAGGGCAGTGAATTCATACGTGCCAACCTGCGTGGTGGAGGCGGTGCGCGTGTCACGCCAGGACTCAAGGGAGAAGTCGCCGCCGCCGAAGACCTCTGACTCGAAGCGCAGAACCTGGCGAGTTCCGTATGCCCGGAAGGTGTTGGTGTATCCCGGCAGGACGCCGAGGCGGCCTTTCAGGGACCAGAAACGGTATGACGACAGGCCACTGTCGTCAAGGCGTCCGGCAATGGTCTGGTTGGCGTTGCAGAGATTCATCGTCACGCTGCGGAACATGAGGTTGTCGCACTGGAATCCCTTGCCCCCGTTCAGCGAATAGAACTCGCCGGATAGCGACAGCGCCTTGCCGGGGAACACATACGAAGCGGAGGCGGCCGCCGGCGCTTGGACGCGGTAGGCGGAGTGCCAGCACTTGGAGGCGGCATCAGGGTCGGTGGCTGGGCAGAGGTTGTTCTGCCAGTAGTAGGCGCCGTTGGAGTCTGTTTCAGAGGTGACTCCCGGGTAAGAGCTCCCTTCGGTAACGCTGTTGTGCGTCACCCACGGCATCTTCCAGAGCGTCATGCCGCCGTCGTTGTCGGCCAACCAGATGCAGTCGTTTGGTGCGGACAGATCGCCGAAGCCTCCATTGGCCACAGCGACAGGGCCGAGACGTAGAAGCTGCTTCGGCTCCGTTGCGTCGTAGGTGGCCGTGACGGAGGTGAACGTGTAGGTTCCATTGGCGTTTGTGACGCTTGTCACAAGCGCAATGGTGGCGGGATGCGGGAGAGACACCGAGTCGGTTATTGTCAGGAGCGGAGAGGAGGCAGAAAGACGAGAGGCGTCGAGGCGGATGGTGGCGTTTGTTCCGTCGGCGGAAAAGGCGCGGATGGTGGCGCCTTCCGCCGCCGTGACATAGAGCGTTCCGTCAGAGCCGACGGAAACGGCGGCGTTTGGCGCGGTTGTCGCCAGTTCATAGCCATACCACGCCGCATGGGCCAGATCGCTCGGAATTTGAGTGCCAACGTAGTGCGTATCATCGCTGACCTTCAAAGTGCCGAGGAACCCTGTAAGATCGCCTTCAAGAACATAGAATCCCGAATAGACCTTGCCGGACGTTGAACTTGTCCAAAGGTCGCATTGCATTTGCAAGACGCTCGTTTCATCGCCGACAACGGCCATGCCGAAGCGCTGGCGGGTGTTGCTGCCCATGCGGTAGTGGAATGTCACCGGCGTTCCGGCATCGTCGCCATACACAGTCATCGTGCCGAAAAGCGGGGTCGCCACCGCATTGTAGTAGAAGCCGCTTCCCGGTAGCATCCGAAGATCAGGAATCGTGAAAGAGTAGCCATTTGCCAGAGGGGCCGTGACGGCGATGTCGCTGTTGTTGGTGCCGACTACGAGAATGTCGCCCTTGAAGGTGAGGAAATCAGGGTCAGTGGCCAATTGCGCGGCAACGGTGGCGGCTTCCTTTGGAAGCGATAGACGGCGGGTAGTGGCTCCGTTGTCTCCATAGCCGACAAAGTATTTGCGGCCAGAGTGCGGGGCCGTGGAGTCGCTCCAACTTGTCCCTTTGTACCAGGCGTCGAACTTCGAGAGGGAGTCGCCGTTCTTCAATGTGGCGAATCCTGTGGAATCGGTGAACGTGTCAGGCAAATCGCCGTAACCAGCTACTGCCGAATGCGGAGCAACCAGGCCAAGAGCCGCCACGCAAGCGGCTGTAAAGGCCGCGAAACGGCCTTGCCGGAGCGCGGAAGTGAATTTCAGTTTTGCCATAACGACATTTCTCCTGAGGTTTGGTGGTGAGCAAAGGCGCAAGATGGGCGGACTATTCACCCATTTTGGGAAAAATTCTACACAAATTAGAAGGAAATGTCAAGGGGTTTTTGGGGTTATTTAGAAGTCGCCGCTGGCGGACTGGCTGATGAACATTGCCATGTAGTGCGGAAGCGTGATCTTCTTGCCAACCACTCCGACGTTCCCTCCGGCCAGCTTGTAGCCGTAGGGGATAGACCCGATATCAAGCAACTTGTCGAGCGAACGCGTCGCGCCCACCTGCGCCTTGAATTCCACGGGGACGACACCTTCCGCAGCCTCGACAAGGAACTCCATTTCAAGACGTCCTCCATCCTTGTTGAGGTAGCGAAGCGGCACGCCGTTCCTTTCCAGAATGCCTGAGACAAGATTCTCGTACACCCCGCCTTTCATTGATCCTGCAAGCGAACCGTCCAGTATCTGGCGCTTCACGAGCATGCCATAAAGCGAACACAGCATCCCGATGTCGGAAAGATAGAGCTTGAACGTGCCTTCCTTCACGTATGCGGCCAGTCCGGCAAGGGGCGCCTCGACGCACTCGGCCATGGAAGCGAGTTTCGCGTCATTCAGCCATTCGACGCACGAAAGATACTTCCTGGCGGAACCCATGCGGTCTATTTCAGTATATTTGAACTTCCGGTTTTCCTTTGACAGAAGCCGCGGGATGGCCCGGTAGCATTGTTCGATTTTCTGCACGTCCTGCGAGTCGGCATACTTGTGGATGTCGTCTATCGAGGATGCGAGCAGCTTCTCCTGCGTTCGCTGGACTTCCCCGTAGTGCGGGAAATCGACGTATCCGCTTACAACTTCAGGCATACCACCGACCACGATGTATTCGCGCGTCAGGGCGAGGAATTTTTCGTTGATTGGCTCCGGCACCTTCTCCCGCCTCTCGAAGAAGCCGCGCAGCATGTCGATCTGCCCGTCGCCATAGCCTTTCGCCCACAGGAATTCGCGCAGCGAAAGGGAGTGCATCGTCATCTGGCGCTCATATCCGACCGGTATTGACTTGGGCTGACGCTCCGGCCTTCGCTTGTGCTTTATGCCTAGAAGCGAGCCGGATGCAATGACATCGCACCTTTATGACACATTAATCCATATTGCAGAATGCAACCTTGCAAAAAAAGATTATCACATGCTGCAAGTTTTCGCAACTTCGAACACATTACTCCAGAGATTCCAAATGAGGGCGCGGCGGCGGTAACATTCGCCGCCGCGCCCCCGTTTTTCACGCGGGTTCCTGCGGTTCAGGCGTCATTGCGGGCGTTTTGCGGCAAGCGTCCCCCTTTC
>Ga0326513_10003554_pt1 | contig 11284 bp, 2 predicted proteins | sample 2_2465_0518_D_FD_203654 | JGI IMG/M metagenome (GOLD analysis project Ga0326513, IMG submission 203654) | Bovine rumen microbial communities from UC Davis, California, United States - 2_2465_0518 | ecosystem: Host-associated > Mammals > Digestive system > Stomach > Rumen | place: USA: California... | reverse complement strand
CGCCCCACCAGAGCTCAGAGGAATAAATATGCATTTCGGTTGCCTTTTCCACGTGGTATTTCTCCATTTTTGAGAAATACCACGCTGTTTTCTTCGTGTACGTTATTATTTTTTACTATCTTTGCACAAAATACGGCAAATTGAAACATAACGGAACAACGAAATTAACAATAATCATTAAAAACAAAGTATTATGGAAACCAAGAAACACTCTTCATCGCTACCTGCAGGCACAAGGCGGGGGCGAACAAAAACAACGCGGCGCAGCCGGTGGCTGGGGCTGCTCGTGACATTTGTGCTGCTTTTCGCAGCAAATCAGAACATAAGGGCCGCCATGGCATTTGGTTCCTATTCGTCCATAGTCCACCAGCCCACTTGGGCACAACCATGGATTGTGTTGGATCTTTATTTCTATGACACAAACGGCAATGACAGCTTCTTCGTTCACAAGGCCACAGAAGGTTCCGCCAAAGGCCCGGCTATGTACATTGATGGAGTTTACATCGACTCTTTTAATACAGAACTGGCGTGGCCGGGTAGTTCTTCTGATACCGGGGGTACTGGTAACGACGGTGCTTTGGATGATGAGCGAGCCGATAATGATTGGTGGAAGGACACACATGAAGTGACCAGGAACGGCAAGAAATACACCGTCAGGTTCTGGGATCCAGCCAAGGACGGTGGGCGCTTCCACGTGCAAGTTTACATCTGGATTGAGAATCTGGAGTTAGACGTTAAGCACAATGTCGTGATCAAAGGTTGGTGGAAAACCAATGATTCTGGCACCGTGTCGGCAGCCAAGGTGTGGGAAACCAATAAGGTTACCACCCCCTTCTCAGCACCGGAAAATGGGAAAATGGTTAACTATAACACCTTCAGCATGTCTGGTGATATCACTGCGTCGTATGGTCCGACAACTGTGGGTACAACCGCCACGGCCGATGGCAGCAATTACATTGCTCCAGGTGCGCTCACCTCCAAACATGATTTTTCCAAGGGGGTGGCATCGTATACCAATGAAAGATTCTCCATTGAGCGTACCAATTTCTATGAACCTATGACGAAGCAGATGGAGTATGTCGTGACAAATACGTGCACCGTTAACAGCTATTCTCGTACCGTCTATCTCTACAAGTGGTTCACAGACACAATTCCAGGCTTTGTGCGTGCGACGGCCTTGGACACGGTGCCTGACCTCTGGAAAAAATCCATCAAGCTTTCATGGAAACCTGATGAGTCGGGCGATCGCAGCAAAGAAGGAACATGGCGTGTCTACCGCAAGGCTGTTAATGAAAGCGAATGGAATCTCTTAGCTTCAAATATCAGCTACAGCTCGAATCCCAGTTATATCGATACGGATAATGCCCTTCAATACGATCTAGAATATGAATACAAAGTTGTCTTCATTCCCGCTGAATCACCGACAGGTGTGGAACACGAAGAATTATCCCAGACCATTGTGGGCAAATTACAACGCAAATATAGCTTCTCACAGTTTACTGACACACGCAAGGAGCAAAGCGTGCAGCTAAGTTGGAAGCACGATACGCCTACCAACAACGAGAATCTGAAATTTAAAGTATGGCGATGTCTGGACCAAGAAAGTTTCTACGACCAGAACGGCACCCCCATAGAAGCCAACATCATCGATGCTATGGGCAGCAATCCCTATGCCGAAAATGTGGCCGCGTCTTCATCGGGCAACGTCACGAGCTTTGAGGATGATGATTACGAGGGCAGCTGCACATTCTACTGGTATCGCATCAGTGTCGATGCATTAGAAACCACTTACTATTCAAATCTGCTTGGTCCGACCTCCATATCGGGCAATACAGAGATTCAGAGTATCAAGGCTAACCGAGGTACCTATACAAATGTGGTGAAGGTGCAGTGGGAGGTGAATCAGGTGGGTTCCGATCCCTCGCGTTTCGTGGTCTATCGCCGTCTGTTGGGCTCAGAAGAAGACGATGATTATCAGCAGTTGCACGTCGTGTCGGGTACGGAGTCGAACTATTTCTTCGAGGACAACACGGCTCAGCCTGGCCAATACTACCAATACCTCGTTGTGTCGCAGAGCAAATGCGATGGCGACTATGTTGTCACGAGTAGGGCCGATGCCGACGGTTTCTGCCAAAGTCGAGGCGTTATCAGTGGTCGCATCACCTATGGCACTGGCACAGCGGTTGCCGATGCCCGCGTGATGCTGTCGAAGAGTAGCCAGGACAGCAACGATGCGAACCAGTTCTACTCGATGGAGATTAAACCCCAGGGTGGAATTGAATGGCCGCTTTCAGCAACAACTGGTGAGAAAATATTCCAGCAAAAGCCGTTCACGTTCCAGCTGTATGTGCGTCCGAGCGCTGTTACCGAAGATGGATCGACCATCATCGACGCTGGCGGATCCTTCGCCTTGCAGCTGAAGCCTGTAGCTAATGACCAGAGCGAGCTCTACCTGAAAGTTGGCTCCGCCACCGCTCAGGCTACAGGCCTGACAATCGAGAATGGCAAGTTCTACAATGTCGTTCTCAGTTGTAACGGCTCAACGGGTTGGACAGTAAGCACTGTCGACCAGAAGGGAAACCTGACGAGCCAAACCCTCTCTGCAGCAGGTGTTACGTGGACAGACAATAACGTGGTGTTCGGTTCGGACAAGGAATTCACCACCACACATGCTTTCACAGGTTATCTGGACGACATCCGCCTGTGGACGAAGCAGTTGACCGACGACGAGATATTGAGCAACTATGACCGCCTGCTCACTGGCACCGAAGCTGGACTGAAACTCTATTGGCCGATGGACGAAGGTGTCGCACGCCTGCCCTATACCTACGACTACTCGAAGACGTCGGGCGTGGCCAACGAGAACCATGGTGTCAAGCAACCTAACACCCAAATTTCGAATACAATTCCAAAGGAAAACCAACTGAGCCTCTATGGCAAGACCGACGACCAGGGTAACTACGTGGTGCGTGGTGTTCCATACAGCGGAGACGGCACAAACTATATGGTGACACCCGTGATGAACAGTCACGAGTTCTCACCGCAGTATCAGAGTCGCTACGTCAGTAGCGATGCCCTGAACCACTCGGGCGTTGATTTCACCGACATCTCGTCGTTCGAGGTGAAAGGTGTGATTCGCTACGCCGGCACTAACATCCCCGTGGACAGTGTGCAGATATACGTTGACGGTCGTCAAGCCTCACGCAACAACGAGATTGTGGTGACCGATGCAGATGGTAAGTTCACCGTGGACGTGCCCATCGGCAAACATTACATCAGCGTCTCCAAGGACGGCCATACTTTCGAAAAAGGTGGCCGCATCCCCTATGATCCGACTGGTCTGAACGAAACAACCTACGAGTTCATCAAGAACGAGAGCGGCTTCGTGTTCTGGGACAACACGCTGGTGCCTGTTGCAGGTCGCGTGGTTGGCGGTGCCATTGAGAGCGAAAAGCTGCTCGGCTTTGCCGACATAGAAGAGTACAAGAGCAAGAACACTATCGGACAGGCCCGCATTACGCTGGAGATTCCCGATACCCGCTATATGCTGAATGCCTACGAGGATATGGAAGGCTTGGTGAGCAATGGCTTCAGACCTGTAGCTCAGAACACATCACTGACTTATCCGACCGGCGTGACTGCCACGGGTGAGGGCTACCGCACGGGTGGCACCCAGGATGATCAGGCTAAGCGGGTGGTCATCACAACTGATGCAGAGACGGGCGATTTTGCCGTGCTGCTGCCTCCGCTGGATTACAAGGTGGTTTCGGTACAGATGGTGAACGACCAGGCCAACGAGGCATACAAGTTCAATTCCGAGCAACTGCCGCGCATCGATGCCAGCCACCCGGCAACGGTGCTAAAGGATAGTATCCCGATGGAGGACGGCGGGTTCCGCTATTTCGACTACGTGGCCTCTATGAAACTGACACTCCACACCGATCCCGTGCTTAGCGTCAGACAGAAGGAGAAAGATTCGAAGAACCTCCTTCCCGAGGGTGTCTTTGGTGAAGCCATAGGCAAATACGAGATTCCCACCACTAAAGAGGTGCGTACAGTAGACCTCTACACCGTCGGCACAAATGGCAATGTCAACTATACGTTCGGCTATCCCATTTTCAATGAGATGGGTTCCTATACGTTCAACATCGAAGGCTATGAACTATACACGAACTTCGAGAAGGCCGCAGATGATGACGACCGAGTGACGAAAGTGCCGCTCAAGGAAACCATGGTGACCATCAGCAACCCCATGAGCGCGGTGCAGAAAGTACAAACCGCTGCCCCTCAGAACGGCGATAATGCTGGTAAGGTGGTGGACCTGAAGGAGAACCAGCTCCAGCTCGACTCGCTGGGCAAGGCCACCTACACGTGGACGGCAGGTCTGCCATACACCTTGGGCAACTTCACCCGCACGATGAACATGACTTATAACAACGGTGCCGGAGACAAGAGTTGGAAGGAGCAGGGACTTGAGGCCATCATATTCGGCGACCTGCCCACGGGCAGCAACTTCACCACGAAAGGCCCGTCGATAGTTGAGATGGTCTTGCACGACCCATACGGTGACTCGTCGTTCGCCACCTGGGAAACTGGCACGGTGACCATCAGGAGCGAGGAAACCCTCAGAAGTGAAGACGATGACGAGACATTCTCGACGAACATGCACCTTGGTCCAAAAGTCGAACTTGAGGAAGGATTGTTCGTATCCATACAGACGGAAATTGAGGCGATCGCTGATTTCTCGGGCGGTTACCAGCTCACCAACACGTATGACACCTTGAACGTCCACACAACGACCATCGAGGTCACAAACGCCATCAGCACAAGCAGCGATCCCGACATGGTGGGTGCCGATGCCGACATCTACATCGGAAAGAGCGTCAACTTTATCTATGGAAAGACGAAACAGGTGGGTCTGAAGTCTGACGTCAACGGCAATCCGTATATTTCGGTGGGCAACTCATGCACGGTGAACGAAAAGTTAGCTACGAATTTCTCCTACACGCAATACCAGATTGAGAATATCCTGATTCCCGGTCTCGAACTGTTGCGTAATGGTTATCTCACAACTGTGCCCGACATGGAAACTGCCACGAACCAGACAGACTCAACCATCTATGTGACGAATCTGTCGGAAACCGACGAGGACTTCGGCAAACCAGGCACGTACAAGATGCTCTCCAACATAGAGGAACTCGACATGGTGAGCTACTACAATGACGAGATACAAAGCTGGAAGAACACAATTCGCCAAAACGAGGCATACAAGGACAGTCTTTTCAACGCCCCCCAAGCCAAAATGAAGAATGTCTCGTTCGGTGGTGGAGTGGAAGTCTCAGAGACCGTCACTTCTTCGAAAAACCACCTGCAGAACTGGACCCACTCACATACTTACTATGTGAACTATTCACACGACCTAGGCGGCACATTCAATGGGGTGGGAATCGACTTCTCGTATGAGTCCCACTGCTCGAGCGCAAACCATAACAACGGTAACGGCTCCGAAGGTCATACTGAGGAGGACGAAAGCTCAACAACGTTCAGCTACACGCTGGCCGACAGCGGTGCCGATGACTCGTTCTCAATGGACGTCTACGATGCGCTCAACAATCACAGTCCCGTCTTCCGGACGCGTGGCGGACAGAGCTCGTGCCCGTTTGAGGGAAAGGAAGTAACAAGGTACTACAATCCTGGTACCGAGCTGTCTGCAGCTACGATGCAGATTGAGAAACCTTCCATCAAGTGCGACCATCCCCAACTGACAGGCGTTCCTACAGGCGGCAAGGCGCAGTTCGAACTGTTGCTCGGAAACGAATCTGATACGGAAACAGACTGCTATTTCAACCTGATACCCGTGGACGGCGCTAATCCGAAGGGCGCCCTGCTGAGCCTGCCCACCGGTCCTATTGGCAACGGACGTACCATACTGGTACCCTACGGCAAGGACAAGGAAGTGAAGGTGATTCTGACACTGGAACAAGGTAACCTCGACGTGACGGACTATGAGGACATTGAAATCGCCTTGACAAGTACCTGTCAGAACGACCCGACCTCCATTCATGGCGCCATCTCCAGCTCTGTAAAATTGGATGCACACTTCGTGCCCGCCAGTACGCCAGTGACAATGGCTATCGACAAGACGGTGATTAACACGAACAACAAGGATGAGGACCTGCACCTGACAGTGACGGGCTTCGACCGCAACTTCCAGGGACTGAAGCGCGTGGACATCCAGTATATTAAGCCCGGCGAAACATCGTGGAGCCTGCTGGAGAACTACAGCTACATACCAGATAATTCGGTTAGGGAGAACAACAGCCAGCAAATACTCCCCCAAAATGGCGTAATAGAAGTAGCACTGAACATGAATTCGTCGAATTGGCTAGACGGAACCTACCAGTTCCGCGCACAAAGCGCAGCCATCTATGCCGGCAGTCCTGTGACTTCGGAGAGCGAGGTGCTGACACTGGTGAAGGACGTGAACCGCCCGCAGCTGTTCGGACTGGCTAGCCCGAGCGACGGCGTGCTGAACGCCGACGACCTGATCAGTGTGACCTTCAATGAGGACATCCAACAGGCTTTGCTAACCGACAACAACTTCGTCGTGAGCGGTGTGCTGAACGGGGCGCAGGTGAAACACGACGTGGCGCTGTCGGCACAGAACACGGATTATGCCGCAAAGACGGAGGCCAGCATCAACCTGGCCCGCAAGGACTTCTCGGCAGATATGTGGGTGCGCGTCACCGAAGCAGGTGACATCTTCTCTCATGGCAACGGCGACGAGAGGTTCAAACTGAGCGTCAACGACAACGACAAACTGGTGGTGACCATCGGCAACGAGAGCTACACCTCGACGAATGCTATCGAGAAGAACACATGGACGTTCCTCGCCTTCACCTATAAATTCGAAAGCGGCAACAGTGTGTTGAACGCACGTGCCGTAACGGACAATAGCACCAGGGATATGTTCACGAACCAAGCCGTGGCCGACTATGCCGGTACGGGCGGTGTCACATTGGGTAAGAACTTCTCGGGTGCCATCCACGAGCTGACACTTTGGGACAAGGCTCGCGAAATGAACGAGGCGCAGGCTGAGATGAACACCACTAAGAAGCCTTCGACACCGAACCTCATCGGCTACTGGAAGATGGACGAGGGCAATGGCCTGACTGCCACCGACTATGCACGTAACCGCCACCTGACACTGTCGAACAACACGTGGTATCTGAACAACGACAACAAGGCCGTGAGCCTGAATGGATCGAACAGCCTGAAGCTTGACATCACGGACTGCAGCGCTCTCTCGACAGAGGACTATGCGATGGAGATGTGGTTCAAGGGCGACAAGGCACAGAACACGGCAGCCAGCACGTTGTTCTCGGCTGCCGAGCAATCGGTGAGCATGGGCTTCAACAGCATAGGCGCCCTGACGATGACTGTCAATGGCGTAGATACTGAAATCAGCCAAACCGATTACCTGGACAATGCCTGGCACCACCTGGCACTGAACGTGCTGCACAGCGGAAACGCCACGGTCTATGTGGACGGCAAGGCTGTGAAGACCATGTCGGCATCGGCTGTGCCGGCACTGGAGGGAACTTGGCTTTATGTAGGCTCCAAGGGCGGCAACGCTTCTTACTTCAAGGGCACCGTAGATGAAATCCGCTTCTGGAAGGCTTCGATGACGGGTGACCTGCTGAGCAGCCAACGTACGCAACGCCTGACGGGTGAGGAAGGTGGCCTTGTGGCTTACTACTCGTTTGAGAAACTCACTCGCGATACGAGTACAGGCATCATCTCGTCGGTAAGTACTGCTGCTGACCAAGACAAGGTCTACAACAGTACGACCAAGGAGTATGTGTCGACCGGCAAAGAGGCAGCAATGACCAGCGGCACGATCAGCTACACCGATGAGGCTCCGGCACTGAAAGTGAAGCCCGAGGCTACAAACGTTGATTTCACCTTCGTGTCCAACGAACGTTCGATAATCATCAACCTCGACGCTGATCTTGACCGAGTGGAAGGAACGACTCTGAACTTCAACGTAAGAGGTGTGAAGGATATGAACGGTAACGAGTCAACAGAGATTGTCTGGACGGCCTATGTGAAGCGCAACCAGTTGCTGTGGCAGGGCGATAACGAACTGTCCATCGAGCAGCAGAGCGGCGAGAGCACGACGTTTGAGGCTGTCATCGTGAACGAGAGCGGACAGTCGGAGAACTGGACGCTGAGCGGACTGCCCACCTGGCTGACAGCCAGCGCCACGAGCGGCACGCTGACGGCACAGTCGAAGAAGACCATCACGTTCACCGTCGACGGAAGCACTGCCATCGGCAAGTATGAGCAGACCATCTACCTGACGGGCAACAACAACATCGCCGAACCCCTGACCATCAACCTGAAGGTGAAGGGCGACGAACCCGGCTGGACAGTGAACACCAGCGGCTACCAGTTCACGATGAGCATCGTGGGCCAGCTGCAGTTCCAAGGCAAGCTCTCCACCGACGAGGACGACATCGTGGCCGCCTTCAACGAGGCCGGTGAGTGCGTAGGCGTGGCACGTCCGCAGTACGAAAGTGCCTTCGACACCTACTTCACCATGATGACCGTGTATGGCAACAACGATGGCGATCTCCTGACCTTCAAGGCCTACGACGCCTCGACGGGCAAGGTCTATCCCGTGGTGGAGACCGCCGTTGACGTATTCTTTGAGAAGGATGCGAGGTTAGGCAAGCTCGCCAGCCCGTTCATCTGGAACGTGACCGACAAGATAGAGCAGGTGATCGACCTGAAGGAGGGCTGGAACTGGATGTCGCTCTACGTGACTCCTGACAATATGAGCCCCAGCGTAGTGCTGGCAGATGCCCGCGACATCCTGACCATCATCAACGGTCCGACAAGCACGGCTGAATACGACCCGTCGATCGGCTGGAGCGGCACGCTCACGGCTATGAACAACGCATCGATGTACAAGCTCAACGCCACCACCGACGGAACGGCAACCATCGTTGGCTCACCAGCCAACGTAGCCGGTACGCAGATCACGGTGAAGAGTGGCTTGACATGGATCGGCTATCCGCCATCGTTCACCCTCTCGCCTGCCGACGCCTTCGCCGGGCTTGTTCCCGGGGAGGACGATATGGTGAAGAACCAAAGCGGATTCGCCGTGTACAGTGAGGCTAATGCCAAGTGGATAGGCACGCTGAAGGTGATGGAACCCGGCAAGGGATATATCTACAGCTCCGAGGCCACGACCAGCAAGACGTTCACCTATCCGTCGACGGCTCCTGCCGGCGGTGCAGCGAAGGTGATGGCTTATGTCGAGCCTTACGACTACCACTTCACGCCCGTCGCCCCTGAGACCTATCCCGGCAATATGGCAGTGATCGGCCAGGTTGTTGAGAACGGCCTGCCCGTTGAGGGCATCGAGGTTGCCGCCTTCGTGGACGACGAATGCCGCGCCACCATCGTGTCGGATGCCGACGGCTACCTGTTCCTGCTCGTGCCCGGCGACGGCAAGGCTCGCATGATGACGCTCCGCGCCTACATCCTCGGCGATGAGACGGCACTCGACCTGCCTCTCACCTACCAGGCCGACAAGAAGCTCGGCACGCTCGGCAGCCCCGTCCTGATCGACATTACCGACCTGACGACGGGCATCGGCCGCCTGCGTGAGGATGCCGCCGACGGCGAATACTACGACCTGAGCGGCCGCAAGCTTGGCACGCGTCCCTACCAGCCCGGTGTCTATATCCGCAACGGTGAGAAGGTTGTCATCAAGAGAAAGTAAGGAGGCTTGCATGATGAACAAGTTTGTAAAGGACATGACGATCGTGGCGGCACTGCTGTTGCTGCCCACGTTCGTCTGCGCCCAGACACACTACACGCCCGTTGGGGAAGGCAAGTACGAGTCGTACATGAACTTCACGGGCCAGGTGGTGGAGAACGGCGTGCCGGTGAACGGTGCGGAGGTAGCGATGTTCGTTGCCGGGGAGTGCCGTCAGACGCAGGTGTCTCACAACCTCTCCGGCACGGACCTGCAGGGCAACCCCTACAGCATCGACGGCCTTGTGACGTCGTACCTTGCGTGGGGCCAGAGCCACAGGGAGAACATCACGTTCAAGGTGTGGCTGCCGAGCGGCGAGGAGCGTGAGCTGGCAGCCGTCTGTCCGCTCATCGTGGACTCACGCACGGGCATGCCCAGCCAGCCTTTCATCCTCGACGTCGGCAAGACGGCTCACAACGTGGTGATGGACTTCCGGCAGGAGGGCGGTGCTGTGATCGGCACCTACTCGACAGGTTCGGACGGGAACGTGTTCGGCACGGAGGCGACGTTCACCTACGACGGTCTGGCCATTACGGCTAAGGACACGAAGCCCGCCGATGCACAAGTAAACTACATCAGCCAGGTGCAGGGCCTGCGCGTGGCACCGGGCGGAAGAGTGACCTTCACGGCTCCCGAGGGCTACGTGATTGTAGGTGCCTGGCCGCTGAACATCTCTCAGCGCCTGACGCTTGACCAGACGGGTACAACATTCACCTACGACGGCTGGACGGGTCGTGCAGAGAGCATCACGCTGACGAACTCGACCACCAGCATGCAGAGCCTCTATGGTATAGAGGTGCGCTATGCGAAGGCCTCGCTCCTCGGCGACGTGAACCGCGACGGCCTCATCAACATCGCCGACGTCACGGCGCTGGTGAACATCATCCGTGGCAAGGACAACGTGCAACCCTACCAGTATGACCACGAAGCAGCCAATGTGAACGAGGACGACCTCACCAACATCGCCGACGTAAAGGCGCTGGTGAACATTATCCTCACCACAGAATCTGCCTCGCCACACGCGAAACCGTTATGACGAATGTGGGTGTTGAAATGAAGTAATCCTATAGTGGTCGGTTGAAAAATCTCCTTCAGCCGACCATTTTTTTATGATGATATCTCAGGCGCAAGGACGCTGGAAGCGTTTCCGCTCAATAGCCGTGAAGCCCGAAGGGCTGACCAGAATATAGGCAGGCGGTGGAGCGCGCACTCCACCGCCTGCCTGTTGTCTTAACACCGCTTCGGGGCTGATGCGCAGGGATAGCTTATGGCCTCTTCAGGAACTGCTGAAGCTGTTCCATCTCCTCTTGGAACTCGTGGGGTTTGAAGCCGTGACCGGCGCCGGGGATGACGTGGAGGCGGGTGCCGGGGCGGTAGAGCTGCTGGGCGCGGCGCGAGTCGTCCATCGACACCACACGGTCGGCATCGCCTTGCACGATGAGCACCGGCCCGCGA
>Ga0326513_10003553_pt1 | contig 11285 bp, 12 predicted proteins | sample 2_2465_0518_D_FD_203654 | JGI IMG/M metagenome (GOLD analysis project Ga0326513, IMG submission 203654) | Bovine rumen microbial communities from UC Davis, California, United States - 2_2465_0518 | ecosystem: Host-associated > Mammals > Digestive system > Stomach > Rumen | place: USA... | reverse complement strand
TCAAATCCGCAATGGTCGCCTCATGCGCCTTAATCGCATCCTGCAACTCATTGATTTTCTTGGACGCGCCCTTGAAACGCGCCTCCCAATTTTCGCCGCCGTCCGTTCCATGTGGAACTTCCGCGCCGGCAGCCGCAACCGGCTCGGCGTTTGGCGTTTCCGTTTCAGCGGTCGGCGTTCCCGTTTCGGCCGGAGCCGTTCCCGTTTCAGCGGTCTGCGTTTCCGCACCGGCGGTCTGCTCGGCCTTGACCTTCTCGATCTCCGCCTTGGTCGCATCATCCATCTGCCGGAACTCATAGAGCTTGGCGGCGGCCTCCGGCATCTTGCCGAACTGACGCGAACCGATCTTTGCGGCGGCCTTCATGTCGGATGCGACGACGGTGCATTTGAGACCGTTTTCCAGACATTCGCGCCCGGTGTACCAGGTCTCGGCGGACATGAGCGCCGCAAGCTTTTCCTCGTCGCAAGTGAACTTGCCGCGATAGAAGGACATGCACACCGCCTTGCATTGGTCAAGAAACGCGGCATCCTTGCGCAGCTGCTCGGCGTTGCCCTCGGCGTAGGTCCACGGATCATGGATCATCAGGAAACTCGCCTCTTCCATCTGAATCTCATCGCACGCGCAAGCAATCACGCTCGCCATCGACGCCGCAATGCCGGTGACGTGCGCAATCAAGTGCGCCTTTGAGTTCTTGATCGCATTCGCCATTTCGATGCCGGACATCACCAGACCGCCGGGCGAATTGATTTCAATGACGGCCTTCTCGCCAACCTTCAGGTCGGCCAAAAACGCCTTGAGCGACTTCGGCCCGCAGAAATCCCATAGATCGCTATGGAAATCGAAATCCGCGATTTCGCCGATTAGCTGATACTTCTTCATTTGTCTGTTTCTCCTTTGTTTTCGCCGGCACCGCCGGAAGTCTCGATAACGCCGCCGCTCACGGTCTGCAACGCCGGATGCGGAATGCCGTGCGCCTTGAAAAATTCCACTTCTTCGACAAACGCCGAAACCTTGCTTTTCCAATCCGGCCCCAACTTGTCACGGTAGAGGATCGTGCCGTTCTTCAATCCCATGTTGAGCGCATTCTGCTCATCGACGGGATTGATTGCGTGTCTCTGCGGCTCTTGCCACTCGACGCACCGGCGCCTCCAATGCGGCGGCAGCTTGTCATCGCCAGGAATGAGCCCTTTCGCCTGAGCGCGGAGCGACCATTGATTGAACGCCCAATCAAGGAACCCGCGCCGCAGCTTGGCGAACATGTCGCGGAACTCCACATTTGACATCATCAGCTCCGCCATCGCCGCAGAATAGGACGATTCCGCCTTGCCAGACGCAATGAAATCGCCAAGCCCAAGCGCAAACGCGACGCTCCCGTGCATCCAACGCGAAAACTCCACGAGCTTGTCATTCGGATGCTTGGTATCGAACAACTCCATCTTGACGCCGGGCGGCATCACGTCATAGATCGCGCCGGCACCGTCAATTTCCTCAAGGTCAAGCGACACGCGGCCATCCTCTGCGGCCTCTTGCGCGGCGGCAATCGCGGCGGCGTAATCGTCGCCGTCCGTATTCACCGGCGTGGTCGCGTCAGGGTCAAGCTCTTTCGCCAATTCATCCTCGGCCTTTTCCTCCGGTTGCGTGACCTGACCGATTATCTGCGCGCCGCGCTTGGCGGACTGCAGCTCGAATCCCTGCGCATCCGCCAGATCCTTGACCGTTCCAAGCCCCGGCCAAAGGCGAGACGAACCGCGCACCTGATTGAACCGTGTCGTTTCGCGGTAGATGATGAACGGCGAATCCGTCCACTTCTGGCCAACCGGCTTGACAAGCGGCCACGCCATGCGCCGCCCTTCGCCATCGGCCAAGCGGTACTCCGTCTCACCGCGCTGAGACCATGAAACAATCACGCCAACGGTCTTGCCGTCCTCATTCTTGACGATCCCCTGCGTCTGCGTGAATCCCTCCGGAAACACCTTGCGGAAATCGGCGGCGGAAAGATTGCCAATGCAATCCGGCTCAAACCCGATAATCTGGCCGGTATCGCTCTTGGTGACATCCCAATCGAACACCAGAACCATGTCGCCGCCAATCATCTGCGTGCGCAACACCCAGCGCAAGGCCATCTGCAACGTGGCATCCTCAAAATACTCCGCCTCTTGAGCCCAATCGGCAAACGCCTCTTGGATCTTGTCGGCGGCCTTTTCGTACCCCGCCGGGAAGTTGAACACGGCCTTGCCGCCCTCGACGCCGGCAACGTTGATTTCCAACTGGTGCAACGCGCCCTCCAGATGGTGCGAATTGCGGGCGGCATTCCGCGCGAACGCAATCAGGCGGTTGCGCTCGGAAGCGGTCAACTGCCCCGTTTCGCCCTCATGCTCGGCATTCGACCATTCGCGGTTGAGCTGGTCAGGCCCATGCACGACCTTGTACCCGCCGCGCCCGAAGAATCCAAGCCGCTTCATCGAACCGACAATCACGGCAGCCACGCGGCGGCGGTCTGTGACCGACAGATCGCGGAACTTCGGCGCAACCCTCTTGGAGCGGACAAGGCCGCCTGATTTCGTTTTCTTCGCCATCAGCCACACCTCACCGTCATCACGCGCCGGATCCCGGCCGGCGAACTCCCCGCACGGAGCGCACGACAGATGCGCAACATGCGCTCGACATACTCCGCGCGGATCGAAAGCAGCTTTTCGACGTCAATGCGCGAATAGGACTTTGCACCGCCGGACGACGAAATGGACGCCGAAGCGGTGCCGTTTATGGCAATCTCATGTATCGCACGGTCGATCTCACCGATCCACCGCTGATACCGAATCTTGTTTTTCGCAAGGTTTTCTGTCTGCGCGCTCATCACGCGCATTAATGTAGCACGGACGCAAGCGAAAAAAACGCCGCTTGGCTTAAGTTGTACCCGATTCTTGTACGGAATCCGTATTTTTCCGGTAAACTACCTTTTCACGGCACCCACAACCGCTACAAATGACGTAATGCACCCTCTCACCCTGCACCACCCTTGACGCATACTTTCGCCAAGGATTAGCCTTGCCGCACCGTGGGCATGTTTCAAGCTTTCGGATGACCATTTACCCCTCCTTTTTTCGGCGCGCTCCTGACCGCCTTCTCGCGCGTCTGGCGGCGTTTCGCGCTTTCCGCCGTCTGCCGATACGATATGAGCCGATACCCATACTCACACACGGCATTGACCGCCATCGTCACACGCGCCAGGATAGGACACCAATTCGATTTCTGAAATTTCGGGCATTGACCGCACCGGCGACCATCCACACGATCCAAGGCCTTTGCATTTTGGCCGCAATCCATCTTAATCTTAATCCGCCTCACTTCTTCCACCTTCCGCACTTGAACTTATACACGCGCTTATGCACAGATGTTGAAAACTTGCGCGGCACCTTTGGCCGCGGATCGGCATTGACGAGCGGATCATTCGTATTCTCACGCTCATTCTCATTGAGCGGCAAATCCTCGCCCGTTCCCTCGGTCTCATCCGTCACGCCATCATAGACCTCGCCAACCTGCGTGTTTCGTCTCGGGTCAAACAGATCGTCTTGGTGTACGGCCTTCGGCGTGACCTTCCGCGCAATCAATCCGCCCTTTGTGACCGTATATCCCGCCGCCACCGAATCAATGCCAGCCGATAGCGCATCAAAGCAATGATACCAGCTCGCAATCGCAAAGCAGCCGGTGAACACGTCGCAAAAGTGATTGTCGCCGTTCTCGATCCAATCCCATGCCGTCTCTGATTTCCCGTTCCTCGATTCCACCACATACTTTCGGATTAGCTTTTCGTTGCATATCTCCGTCGCCACCATGAAATGCTCGGCCGGATTGTTGCCGTACAAACTGAATGAGCCGGGCATGAGCGGCGTTTCCAAAAATCCGCTCTGCATGATTTCGCGCCAATACGGTGCCATCTCCGCAAGGTACTCGCCGTATTGGGAACGCGTCGCAAAGATATGGTCGCCGCGCCTGAGCATGTCCTTTCGCCTGACGCCAAACTTATTCCACGGAAAGCCGCGCACCGCCACGAGCGGAAACGGTATCGGCGTTGTCTTTCGCAACACGTACAACGTCCGATGCACCACGCCCGGCAGATAGCCACGGTCGAACCCCACGGCGCGAATTGAGACGGATCGCCCCTTTGCGTCACGGATGCGCAGATTCGCAATCTTGGAAACCACAACGCGGATCGCGGCGGCAACGGCGCGGTTGCGCGCCAGGTCTGACGCGTTGGGCGGACAGACCGGCCCTCTTTCGGGATAGCGCCCGTAGGCAATGCACGCGGCGATTCGCCCCGGCCCGAACGCCACAAGCCCCCACGACAGCCCTTTGCCTTTTCGGATATTCACATCCACAAATCCCACCACCGAATCCGTGCCGGGCGGACACACGCCGCGCGGCGCGCCGTTGACGGCCTTTGCCACATGGTCGGCATCAATCGCAAGTTCCGAATCGACGTCCGCAACGGACATCATAATCTCTGCGTTGAAACTCTGCTCTCCAAGTTTGGCGCGGAGATTGAGAACGTGGTGTATGACGTCATCCTCAAGCGATGGATCGAACTGCAACGGATCGACCGTCTCCATGCCGGCGAACTGCTCACGGTTGCGCCGGTACCACGCCGTTGAACGCGTGAAACGTGTATCGTGATTCGCTTGGTCGTCTGCATACTCTTGGCAGAACTCCGCCGCAAGCTCACGCCATCCGGGACACTTCACCTTGACGAACGGCCTCACGAACACAGACCACTCCGGATGCTTTGTCTGCGACGTCAATTCCGTTGCCACGTCACCGTAGCATTGCGGCGTGATGGTCACGAAAGCTGACATCACCCGATCATGCCCGCCAAGCTGCAACGCGTCTTGGTGAATGTAGGTGATGACGTCCTGCACGAGCTTGGGCGAATGCGCAATCTTCTTCGTCTGCGGATCGTCAAAAATGAGGAAGTCAGGCCGTTGCCCGTCCTCATTGGAACCGCGCACCGCGCCGCCGATACCGATTGACGCGATTATGCCGCCGCATCCACGGTCAAGCGGATTGCCTTTGTCATCGCGGCACATCGGCATCGTGATTTGGTCTGCCGCCCATTCAACATCCGTCGGCAAGCCCTTATACCGTTGCGCGGCGGCACGTTGCGAAATGCCGCCGATGGCTTGAAGCGGCACGGCGATTGCGGGGAAGTCTTGCAAGATTCCTTTCGACCGCGCCAAGAGGCGTTTGATTGTGCGGAGATTCTTCTTGCCCTGCTTGGCCGTTGCCGAAATCAAGAGCGGGTATCTGCGGTGCCCGTAGAGGATCGCCCATATCGGCGCAATCACCGCAATCCATGTGGTCTTGCCGGTGCCGCGTCCATCTTCCTCCACCACCTGACCGCCGCCAAGGATCGTGTCTTGCGTGTTCTTGATGAGACCATCCCTCAAATCATCGGACGGCGCATGTTTCAGCACGCGCCGGCAATAATACCACCCGAAACGCGCCAGATCATACCGGCATGATTCCTTAAGTCTCGGGTGGCGCGGCCTTGTATCAAAATCTCCGATCTCGTTTGCGGACGCCACATGCTCACGCACGCGCTCCGCAACTGACTTCGGCCCCTTTGCCTTTTTGTCAGCAATTCGAATCAAGCGCTCCGTCTGGGCCCGGCGATATTCGCCAAGTTCCTCTGCGGAGAAACGATGCCCAATGGTCGCCTCGATGTTGAGGCGGCCAATGCCCTTGCCGGCAAGCGTGCGAATCTGCTCAAGCTCGGTCATGCGACATTTTCAGAAAACGAGAACAGATCCGCCTTGTCATTGATTCGGCGGCGCTCCGCGTCACGGAGGTTTTCACACGCCACCTTGAAATAGCTCGGTTTCAATTCGCACCCAACAAAGCGCCGATTGTGGCGGATCGCCACATACCCCTCGGAACCAATCCCCATGAACGGCGACAGCACAACGTCATCAGGATTGCTCCACAGCTTGACGCAACGCTCAATCACGCCCAACTGCAAAGGGCATAGATGCTTTTCGTCATCGTTCTCGCGGCCCTCCACGAAATTGCGCAACACATCGCCCTCGTTTATGCCGTCCGTCTCCTGATGTCTCGATGGATAGTTTTCCTGAAACGGATAGTGCGGCGATTTCTCGCCCGGCATGGCTCGATACCACACCGGCGCAGCCCATTCGCACCATTCATCGCTCGTAATCCATCCTTCGCGATTGTCGTACCGTTCCGATATGCCGGCGCGGATCGGATTCTCATTTTCGCCATCACGCTTGAACACAACGATATAATCAGCCAATGCCGGACGGTTCATCGACGAATCGGCGGCCAACGTCTTGAAAAGCAACGTCGCCTCTTTTGTGCGGCTCGCTTTCAACATCGGATTTTTATCAATTGTGACCTCCGAATAATAACGCCATCCGGCATCCTGCATCACGCGGATCAGATCGCCGCGAAAGTCACGCAACCCAACATATCCATCACGCCCCTTGAACACCGGCTCTTGCGTCAAATGCACGCAACAGATTCGGCCCTTCTGCGTGACACGGTGAAGCGTGCCGGCAAGAAACGCGAAATGCTCGACCAACTGCGTGAAGTCCTTGACGTTGCCGACGTCACGCGCTGAATTTGTATAGGCGTACATGCCGGGAAACGGCGGCGAGAAAACGCTCAATCCAACCGATTCATCCGGCAACTCCGTCAACACCTCGCAACTGTCGCCATTGTACGCGCAATAGCGGTCGCCCTCTACCTGATTCAATACGTTCATGTTGTTTCACCTTTCATTTGATTGTGACAAGCCAATCCGGCGTTGTCATTGAAATCCCCGGGCGATAGTCCATTTCATTTCGTCTGGACGCCCCGCCCAGACTATTCAGGCCATCCATGGCCTTGACGACGGAATCAAACATTTCTTGCGCCTGCTCATCCTTGCGCCGGATATTCTCGACAACGGCCCCGTCGCTATCTGAACAAATCACATGGCAATGCACCGGCGACGTCTGGCCAAACCGCCAGCACCGCCGGATCGCCTGATAGAACGCCTCGTAAGAATCGCTCAAACCGACAAACGCCACATTGTGGCACCGCTGAAAGTTCATGCCGAAACCGGCAATGCTCGGCTTGCTGACCAACACACGCACATCACCGTCCGCGAAACCGCGCAAGGTTCTTTCCTTGTGGTCGTCTGAATCGGATCCCTTGACCTCTACCGCGCCACGGATCGCGGCGGCCAAACGCTCACTCTCGCAATTCAGGTCGCACCACACAAGCCATTGCTCTTGCGAATCGTTCGCAAGTGAAGCAGCGCGCGCAACACGCGCATCAAGCGAATCCCGCCGCGACTGCCGCCGCTCCGCAAGCGTTTTCGCTTCGACCGCAAACAGATATCCGTCGTGCTTTTCATTCACCACCGAATCCTCGTGCATCACAAGCGGCGGCAAAACAAACCGATCATCCGAAAAACCGATGTCAGACGGACGGCGCAACGCAATCGACCATTCCGCCATCCACGCCCAAAACGCGGCCTTTGCGTGACCTTTGAGCCGCCACTTGTGCGTTGTGTTTCCGTCCTGACGGAAAAAGAGCGCAAGAATTTCTTTGCCGTTCATTATGTCAAGAAACTCTGCATGGTTGCACAACTCCACAAGATCATTGGGTGCCGGTGTTGCCGTGCAACAAAGCCGATACTCAATCCCCTTGGCGAAATCCGTTATCTGCCGCCGCGTCTTTCCGTCATACGCTTTCAGGATCGACGATTCATCAAGCACAATGCCGCCGAAACCGTCCGGCGCAAACTTTTCAAGCTTCTCGTAATTCGTCACATTCACGCCGGGCGCAACATCGGATTGACGCACGCACTTTGTGACATGAATGCCGAACTTCTCACCCTCGCGCACGGTCTGGTCTGAAACGGCGAGCGGCGCAAGGATAAGCACCGGCTTGCCCGTATGCCCTGAAACAATGCGGCTCCATTCGACTTGCTGAGCCGTCTTTCCAAGGCCGCAGTCCTCGAATAGCGCAGCCCTTCCACGCGCAACGGCCCATTGCACAATGCGCTTCTGCCAATCAAACAACATCGAACTGATGTCACCATCCTCAATGCGGAAACCGACAGGCCGAACGACCTCACGCTTGCTTTTCAGGAACTCACCGTAATCGCTCATTCCACACCTCTGCTTTCATCGGCCGATTAGACTTCATCAATGAACTCTTGAATCGTCTTGCCGTCCTTTGCGGCGTTTTCAAGCTCGCCCATGATGACGCGCGCGGCAACATGCTTGCCGTACATGTTGCCAATGCTATAAGCGCATATCGCTATCAAAAGAACATTCACCATCATTGCGCCCTCCTATTCCATCTTTCAACGGCGCTTTTGTAAGCAGCAGTTTCACTATACGAATCAAGCCCATGATGACCTGACCAACAGTTTCTGCAATTAATCCTGACGGTGTGATATGTTCCGTCCTTGTGCATCGGAAGTATTGACTTGCTGAATGTAATCACAAAGTCATTTTTCTCACCGCAGAACGGGCACGGTTTCAACACAATCTTACTTTCCATCGGTCGCACCCCCAAACTGCAACCGCTCAAAACTGATGTCCGATTCATCTGTAATGCAATGCACCAACGTTGCGGTTGCACTATCCGCAATCGACAAACCATGCGTGTCCATCTTGTCAGATCGAATGCACATCAGGAGAATGTCAAACTTTGCGCCGGGACACCAAATGCGATACCGTCCATAATCACCGCGCTTGAAACCGTCCACCGGCATATAGAACCGAACCGCCCCGAATGCGTCAACCGCATCGCAGACCATCGCCGCATATCTCGCCGCAATCACATGTCGCTTGGTACCCGGAAGAATCACCACCGAATAGCGGTCAACGGCTTCCTCTGCCGTCATTTCCTCGATGTCATCCGTCGTCTCGGGATAGTGATTGTACGCGTAGATGCGCGCATCATCCATTGCCGCATACGCAGCCTTGCGCAAGTATGACATTGGCACATCTACATACTCGACATTCCCGCCGGCAAGATAATCGCACTCCTCCAGACACCATCCGTCAATACGCCGCGCGCCACTTGCACGCCAATCATAATCATTGACGCGCTCGTAATCCAGACCATCCGCATCCTTAACCCGAATCGCAATCCGTCCGTCTGTCGCATACACAACACCATCGACGATCCACGGCTTGCGCAACTGCGGACGCAATACATCATCCGTCGTAAACCGCTCAAACAACTCCCGCAACTCTTTCTCACTTTTCATGTCGCACCTCACCATTCTTTTTCGGACCAAGTTGTTTCATCCATTCAACGGCAAGATCGTACAATCGATTTCCAACGTCCTGAACCTTCTCGCTATTTGCAATGGCCGGCACAACATACATCGCCGCAACCGTCCTTGACGACGGAACAAACACCAGGATCACACTAAATGCCACGGTCAACGGCAATAGGACCTTAAACCATCTGCAATAAAATGCCCTTGCTTTTTTTTCGTTTCCGCAATCGCTATTGCACATGATGCCAACAATCAACCACAACATAACCGCAATCATGATTGAAAAGAAAACGGCAACCAACTTGATGAAACTATCAAGCGTGGATATCCAATATATGAGTGTCGGCGTTATCATTTCACACCATCCCCTCTTTTCAATGCACCCCTAATCCGTGCGGCGTAAGCTTTCAAAAGCTCCAACCCATCCCAACCGCCACGCTCGCCATATTCGATGTGAAAATTATCCACCATGTCACGACCGTTTAGATCGTCTCTCTCCATCATTTCATCCAGGATGTCGCAAACCTCACAATACCCATCATCCTCAACCAACACATCAAGACCATTTTCAAGTGCAAGCTTCAACTCCTTGCGCGTTCCCTTTGATGTCTGCCACCCATGGAGAAGGTAAATCACATCGCACCCCTTGAGTGCATCTAATTCCTCAAGAATCAGATCGGCAAACTTTACCGGATCGGTATTTATTTCATCCGCCGTGCCGTACTTCTCGCCAAGCTCGACCGGATTCACGACCTCATGCCCCTCACCACGCAACAGCACCGCCGCCGCACGAAATGCGGGATAATTGTATTCGGGCAATCCCGTCATTGGCCCTGCTATGTAAATTTTCATCTGTTGTCACCTTCTCTTTCTCTGTTGCTCTAAAACAATGCGACCGCCGCCCGCTCAACGACACGTAAGGATATCGGACGGCGGCCGCACAACCGGCACCCGCCGGAAGATGTCTATTCGCCCTCCTTGAGCTTGATGCAGCCAACGCAATTCCAACCGGCATAGATATCGATGCCCTTGCCGTCAGGTAAATCCTGATAATCGATATCCCTTGATAGGATGTGCGCCTTGACTTGCCGATCAAGCCACTCCGACGGAATATCCGCAAGCGGCACCGTCCGCGGATACTCCCGTTCAAACGTGACCTTGTTTCTGCCAACGTTCTCAAACACCAACTTCATGCTTTTTCTCCTTTCTCGCTCTCATGTCATTCAACGCTTCTCGAAACACCTTCTTTACCGCGCCATAAACGGCCCACATGTATTCAATGGCATTCAATGGGCATCCGTTCTCCTTGTGATACTTGACGCGGTACTTTGAAGTTGTGCGGTGCGTGTCTTGCACCTGAATCTCGACTTGCCACAATGAGTTGTACCCATCGCCACGCGGCGGCTCGCCCTCACGAATCAGCTCACCACAAAGTTTCTCGACGATGCCAAGCGCGTGATTGGCATCACTCACACGGTCGCCACAACCTTCACCCGGCAGCTCATTGCGGAGATAGGCGTACAATTTCACGTCACGCACCTTCGCGCCAGGATTGGCCGGTTGCGCAACCGCTTCAATGCAAACGATCATCGGACACCTCAAAACGGCAAATCACCATTATCAGCTTGCACCGTTTCAGATCCCGGCGCGCCGCCGGCCTCGGTGCCGATTGCCTTTGGCACAACAATATCGGCCGGAGAAACCTTCGCCAAAACAAACTGCGTGCCTTGCTTGTATTCAACGGCAATCGGCCAATACTTCTTGCCGGCGGCCTTACTTGTCTGAGACGCAACACGCGCCGGCCACATCGCAATCCGCAATTCAAGGCCGCTTATCGTGACCGTTCCTGACGCCACCGGCGCCTTATCATTCGTCCGCTCTGGCTCCGCCCAAAGCGTACCGCGCATTTCGTTCGAATACTCCTTTTTTTCGTCGCTCATGTCAGCTCCTTGTTTTTAATGTTTTCCTGAAAAACCTCATAAGCCA
>Ga0326513_10003552_pt1 | contig 11286 bp, 11 predicted proteins | sample 2_2465_0518_D_FD_203654 | JGI IMG/M metagenome (GOLD analysis project Ga0326513, IMG submission 203654) | Bovine rumen microbial communities from UC Davis, California, United States - 2_2465_0518 | ecosystem: Host-associated > Mammals > Digestive system > Stomach > Rumen | place: USA... | reverse complement strand
CCTCCTCATCATTGTAGAATAAGCGTAGGGGTGTTCCTACTTTTTTCATGAAGTAATCTTCCTTGTTGTTTGTGAATTGGTGTTGATAGTCGATTATTTGGTAGTCTTTGAATGTTTGGCGGAGGTGTTCTATCTTCTGGTTGCTTAGTAGTTCTTCGCCGTTCTTGTAGTCACAGTCTGGTGTGTCTGGTACTATTATTGGGCCTGTTATTGTTCTGGTGGTTATGTTTATCACCTCATCAATTGTTTGCTTGTATTGGGGGTGGGTAACTATTATAATAAGGGGGTTTATACATATTATTAACTGTAATTGATAATTTATTATAGAAAAAAAGAGTAGTGTGAGGTGTGTTGGTTGTTGTGGGATTTGAACCCACCAAATGTGTTGACCACCATCTTGGTAACAACCATTTCTATTTTTTTGTCTTTTTTTTGTACATTGTTCAGGGTGTGTGACAAAAACACGGGGATTTTTATTGGTGCATTAAACAATGTACAATCATTTAATGCTGTGAGGCAAACTCTCGGTATGCCGGAGTTCATGTAATATACTATCACGTTCAAGTAGTAATTCCTCTTTTTCCATGGTATCAACATCACCCAGTATTGATAGTAACTCGTTAATCTGCCTGAGCCTGTACTCATTATAACTATACGCCATAAATTCACTTCCTTCTTAGATATAATATTGCTTGATGTAGATTACTGCACACCTTTTCCCCACTGCGAGGAGGGCATACAATAATCCTGCCATCACGCCTCATTTTAAATATTGTTTTCCTCATGTTCCTGTACAATCCTTAACACTTCCTCTGTGAAACTGTGAGCATGAACACTACCCACACGGAACAACAAATAATTATGTCCCCCATGATTACTACAGTATTCACACACAGCACTGTTACCATTATTGGCACAGATACTACAATCAAGGCTACCAAAGAACGCCTCAGTCACACGGACTATTTCATCATATAACTTTTCACTAACCATCACTTACCACCAACTAGCCAGGTACTCCGGCAACTCAACATTAACCTCCGGAACACTAATCGTCGGATCAAAAACCATTTCACCCTCATACCAATTATCAGCACCACTCGGTGGAACATAACCAGGCTCAGGTATGAATGCTGCTTCATCACACCGGCAGTTAATCCATTCTTCTATGTCACCGCTTTCATCACCAGGGTGTGCGAGACCATTACTGTACACGCCTGTTCCGTCGGCGTATGTTATCTGCCCGTCTAGTTCTGCATGACTGTCACGTGTCCGGTCATCCTGTGTTGCTATCCATTGAATGTATTCAACATCAGGGTTGTTTACTAGGCGTTGGTGTGTGGCACTTGCCTGTGCTTTGAGTGTCTCGGTACGTGCGATGCGTTGTGCCTCGAAGTCTCTTAGTTCTGTGAATTGTTCTGTGATGGCTTCGGTTACTTTGTCAATACCGTTTCCTTCCTCAGCATAACTCTCTTTGATGATGTCATAGATTTTCTGTGTTACTCGTTCTAGTGTGCTTTCGCTGGCGGTGAATATGTTACTGCTCATGTATTCTATGATTGACCGGTCTATCTCATAGTCCAGTAATTCCTGCATGGTAAACTGTGTCGGTGATAAATCCAAACGTAAATGATTGGGTAGGTATCGCTTGATGGTGTTATGCACATTCTTTGCATAGCGTAGCTTTTTCTTCACTTCCTCCTGCAACATACTAAGCGTGGTGTTCTCATAAAGCCATTCATCGAGGAAGCTTTGCATATCCTTACTTGCTATGTAAGTGTCTAGTGTCTTAGTGGCGATGGTGTGATTGATACGTGCTTCCACGGTTTCACTGTGCGTGATGTAGAAGTCCTGGATAGTCTCGGATAATATCTGCTGGTACTCTTCCTTGTATTCCCGTATGATGTTTTCTATCTGGTAATAATAGCGTACCTCCTCGGGTTTGTCATCAACCACATTACCCAGCACTGCATCAAAGACACGGTCAAACCAACAGGATAACCGTTCACAGAGCAAGGCCTCATACTCTTGTTCATCCTCGGATTCTTTCCTTGACAGTAGATAGGAATCTTTTATTTGCAAGGCCTTTAGCTTCCTTAATGTTTCTTCTTCTGCGTTCAAAGTCTACACCTGCTTTCATGACTTGTTCATTTAACTCTTCAAGGCTGGCATCTTCCAGTTCATGTAACCCCTGCTCCGCTATAACAGATAATGGCACACCATTAATACAGTACACATCAAGGAGTGGTTCCTCGTCATCACTGGTAATGTTCAAGGATTTACTATACTTACTCTGAAACTCTCGGCGTTTCATCAGTCCATGCTCTACTAGTTGCATGTCACGTGTAACATTCTCTGTAATGTTCTGTTCAATATAGTCGAGTAGTTTGAATCTTAGGTTACTAATGTCATGCGTGAATGTAGTGTCATTCTCAAACATTAAAAGGCGTGTTATCTCATTAGCTATCATGTTTTGTGTAGGCTTAATCTTATTATCATTATGGGCAAGTAGTGTAGAGTCCATGGCATTATTACCCATAGCACCAGTCTTACTCCTGAGTATAAGGTTAGGGTCAACACCCATCATACCACAAAGGTCTTCACCATTATCCTCCTTCATACCACGGAAACTGGCCTCCTTAACATCAGTAGCTAACGGAGTAATAGTAACCTTAACCGGCTCCTGCCCGCTACTTGTTGGGAAACTCATAACAATAGCACCATGATGACCACCATCAATAATCTCCTGAATCTGCTTACCAATCTTATACCTAAGGGTCTTAGTCACATCAAAAGACGGATTCAAAGATCCATCAGGCAAGTACCTCTTACTCTCCTCATCATAGAAAGTACCCGTGATAGTAACAATCCAGGCAGGCATACCAAAGTTAATAAAGAAGTCAATGATATAATTCTGTCGACCGATTTCCATTTCAATAATCTTCATACCCGGTGCTATCTGTGGTATTCCGTATTCGTTGGCTCCTCGGTCATCACGGTATAACCATATTACCTCATGAGCTTCTACTTCAGGGTCTAATGGTGTCTGACTCCATTGTCCAGTCTCACGGTTGAGGTATTGTTTTTCACCATCAAACATGTCCTGCCCGTAGAGTACAAAGAATGTGTCACTACCATCAATAGTCTGTACTATACGCCGGTTATCAGAGCACAACTTAATGTTATCCACATCAAACTTCTTAAGATACTGTAATGGACTATCCACCCCATTTTCACGGATAATCTCTATACCTGCATTACCACCCGTTTCATAATTGTAGATGGTGGCCTTAACCGTGTTCGTGATACTGACGGGCATACGGTTGAACCATTCTAGTACTTCCTCCTTCGCGAGGATGTCTTCCTCGTTATCGATACCGGTACGGTTTACTATGTCGAATCCATTTTTTACGCAGTCATTAGCTACCCTCTCGGCACACTGCCTGAACACCCAATTATTCCTTGTTAGGAATGTTATGAAGGTGTTCGGGAATGCTGGTGTCTTGAACTGTGTACCGTATAGTTTCTCTGTTCTCTGTGCACTTTCTGTGAAGGTGACACTGCTATCGTATAGGCTTTTGAATGCAGTGTTTTTCTCGATGTATAGGTTTTTGTCTCTGTCACTGGTTACGATGAAACTATCGGGTGACATGTCTTCACGGTGTGTTGGTTCGATGTCGTCAATGTATTCGACTGTCGGATCTACGTCTAGTAGTTCTGGTATTTCTTCTCTCATGTGGTTTTTCACTTCCCAAATTAATATATGTTATTTCTCCAATTTCCATGCTATTCCACTATTTAGTATGGTGTGTACAGGTTACGATTCATCTTGAAGTAATTCGCTGCACTGCCAAAACTATCCGTTATATCATCATGCTTACCCGTACCCGCATTACTATCCTCACCATCAAAGTTTTCCAGTTCCCGTATGGCGGTGTGTATCCACGTGTTATCCGCCCCGTCATGTGTTACGAATTTAAGACAACCATTCTCGGCTAATCTTTTGAGTTCATATGACCGGTATAATTTATCTTCCTGCGGTTTCATACTCATAATCTGATGAGTCGGGAACTCTTTTTGTAGTGTGTCTATGAATAGTAGTGGCATACTTCCGGGTTCTTGTTCGATGAGTGTGAATACTCCTTGTCCATCGTTACGGAGTAGTGTCCGTATGACATTGTTTACACTACTGGCGTCTCTTCGGCTTCGTTCTAGGTGGTGTATGTATAGGTTGTCGGTGGTGTAGTCTTTGCTTGCGAGTGTTCCTGCGTAGTAGTCAGTGGCTGGTTTGCGTTGTCCCTTCTTAATCTTCTTATGGGCGGCGAGGTCCCAAAATCTGCCCATGGGTAGTAGGTGGTTGACAGTGTTATAGTCTACCGTGCAGGTTAAACTATTGTCATCATAGTCGGGGGTGTTGTAGAACCATTCATGTTTGAATTGGTAGTCGCTCTCCCGTGTGGGGTGTCCCTGCATTACCATGTTGAATCGCTGAGTACCACGTCTGCGTCTGTCTGCCATTAGGTCTTCATAGTTCTTGTGTCGACTCCATAAGGGGGTGTCTCTTGGTCTGCCTAGTATGTCCTTATCTTCGCCTTCGCTTAGTGCGGGGAAGTTCATGTATACCCACGTGTCGGGTCTGATGCTTTCACCACTATGTAGTTTCTGTAGGGCTTCTTTGCCATCTATCCATGGCTCCTTTTCAAGTAGTATCCCTTGCAGGTCTCGTATGTCTAATCGTTGAGCGACCACTATTATGATAGGGGGTAGTGCTCGTTTATAGTTACGGTACCGTTTACGGAGCCGAGTGTCGATACTGGTATCATACCAGTCTTCTAGTTCTCCTTGTAGTGTGGGACTGCGTGCATCCCTTATCTCCTTGATGGGGTCATCGATTAGTATCACGTTGGCAGGGTTTCCCATTATTGCTCCGTGACTACCGGCGGCGAGTAATTCACCATTGTAGGGGTTGTCGAATAGGAAGTTGGTCTTTCGTTGGTAGTCTTGTTTGAGTTGTGGTTTGGTTAGTGTGTCTTCGCTGAACTCTCGTATGATGTCTCTTATACGGGCACCGTACTTGGTGGCTCGTGACTCGCTGTAGGCGGTTACTATGATTTTGTCGTTGGGATTGTTGACCATATAGTAGGATAGGAATGTGTTTACTAGTAGTTCGGTTTTGCCGTGTTGTGGTGGTGCACTTATCATTATCCTGCTACAACGGCCTTGTACTGCGTAGTCTAGTATGTGGAATAGTGGTATTTGCCATTTGAGTGGTTTCATGGTGTAGTAGTGTATGTGGTTGAACCATGTTACTAGTGTGTCGCTGGGGTATTCGGCGTATCCGTATTTGTGTGGTGTGTTAATACTCTTCATCCTCGTATTCCTCTTCGAGTTGTGTTGTTACCATGTGGCTACGGTTTAGTTGTTTGTCTTCTACTCGTTCTAGTAGTTCTTCGATAACGGTGGTGTTTTGTGCGGCTTGTCGGGTGTAGTCATCATAGTGTTGTGTTTGCCGTAGTCCCTCGAGTAGTTGTGTCCAGCTTTTATTGTTTTCTTGGTCTTCCTTGTGTAGTTGTATCCTGATGTGGTTATCAGTGGGTAGGTTTCCTAGTTGTGATTGTCTCCGGATAGTGTCCGTGATTGTGTTTTGGTGTGATTCTATGTGTTGCTCTGCTATGCGTGCTAGTAGTGGTGCTATGGTCTGGTTGATTTTTTTGATGGCTTCTTGTTTTTCTTGTTCCCTTGCTTGTAGTATGTCTTGTTTTCGTTGTCGGTAGTCGTATTGGTATATCCAGTTTCGGCATGTGCGTTCGGCGAATCCGCTTAGTCGGGCTAGTTGTGTGTAGGAGGGTGTGGGGTTTGTGGGTAGGTATATTTCGTGGAATGTTTTGGAACTGTTTTCGCTTTCTTGTTTTCCTTGTTTGTTTGTGTATCTTGGGTGTTCTGTGTGTGTGTTGTTGTTTGTCATGGGTTTGTTTCTGCCCTCCTTTTGCTTTTGTTGCGTGTTGGTTTTTTATAGGTGGTTAGAGAGATATATTACATTTTTAGTAGGTGTTCTGTGTGTGTTTTACATGTCTTTTTACTATTTGCTTATACTGTTATCGTGCAAGTGTTATCTGCGTCTGCTGGGTCTGTGAGTGTTATTGTAGCTGTATGTTCCAGTTGGTCTGTAGTCTCTATTGTGAACCCGATTAGGAATGTGCCTGTGTAATATTGTGGGGCATAGCTTGGTGCATTTTCTACTACCTCGTTGTATTCTACTGTAACTGTTAATCCAGCTAGGAATTGGAATCTGTCCTCAGATTCTTGGGTGATGTTGTCTGATAGAATGGTGTTGTCTTGTTTGTTTTCCCATAATAAGAAGTATTCGCCAGCGTTGACAGAGTTAGCGTGCGTGACTTTTTTGCCTATGATTATTGGGGTGTACATTTCACCTGTTTCATTGTTTGTTATTTGTCCGGTTACTGTGTGTGGTATGCTTGATTGTAATCCTTGTACTGTATCTGGTGTGGTTGGTTCCTCGATTGGTGTGTCCTCTATTAACTCATTCAGTACCGTGCTATTCGTGTTAAGTTCGATTAGTACTGTGTTGATGAAGTCTAGGAAGTGTGTTTGGAACCTGCTCGTATTATCAAGGTCAACCACATAGAAATGTTTCGGGTTTAACCTGCTTGTGATGTTATTGTTGAAGTCTGCTAACTTATTATTCACTGGTATGTCAATACTGGTATTATTCGCCGTGTTCTTAAGATGGAATGTGAATATCGTATCCGTTGTTATGGTCTCCGTGTTTAGTGTGATATTGTCTAGGTATACTGTGGCGATGGTTTTCCATGAGCGCTGGTGTGTTCGTATCTTTTGTTCTGCTTTGTTTGTGTAGTAGCTGGTGTTGTTTAGTTTGTTATGGTACTTAATTGTACCTTCTGGTAGTGTTATCTTGGTGGTGTCCTGTGTTCGTGTTATTGTGTAGTTTATCATTTTTTTTTTATTCCTCCATGGTTTCTGTTTCTTCTTGGGTGGTGGTTAGGGGTTCGGTTACTTGTTCACCATCAGCAGCCTCATCTGCCTCATTGGTGTTGGCTTCTTGGTATTCTATTAAAACTTGTAATTCTCCTATTTTGGCTTGTAACTCGTTTTTGACATCAGTTACTGCCCAGCTTTCATAGGCGGTGAAATCAGCATCCTCCCTGCTTATATCATTTTCTTCCATTGTTATCTGGTCTAGTATGTTTACTGCTGTTATTAATAATTCTTGGTCTGCTCGTAGTTCTGTTATTGTTTTCAATTGTCTCTTCCTCCAAAATATAATCTGTTCCATTAATTAATCCTAAATAATCGTCCTATAATATCCGCAACACCTCAGTAACCAAAGCCACAGCCACACCAGTACCAACCACAAACAACACCTGCTTATAAATCTCCAACCGACGCTCCAACTCATGAATCTCAGTATTATGCTTCGTAGCAACCTCCTTCAACCGGTCAATACAAACAACCTTACCTTCCACAACCTTCTGCTTCTCAGTCAACTCAACTAACTTCTGATTCTGAATATTATTACCCTCCTGCAACTGCTGAAGAATAGTAATCAATTGCTTATAATTATTGGATTGCTCCTTTTCCAGTTTCTCCTGTCCTTCGCGGAGGTTCTTCTCCAGTTGGTCTAGTTTATAGCTTAGGAATCGGACATCTTCATCCTTGTTTTTATTCTCGTTACACATACTCTCCTCATTCCTTGCCTGATTCCATCGTGTCTTGTTTGTCTTTATAGTATTGTTCTAGTGTTTCTTCCTGTTTCTCTGTCATTGTCTTGCCTTGTAGGAATGTGGCTAGTATTCCCACGATTGTGGTGACTATTCCTAGGAAGATTGTTATTAATTCGATGCCAGTGCCCATAGTGGCTAGTAGTATTGTACCAGTGAGTGCTATGATTAGGCAGGCTCCGAATATTCGTATTATGGTTTGTTGGTTGTCTGCGTTCATATCCTTTGTTCACCTCCCCTTCTAGTTCTATCCATAATACTCTGCTACGGTTATCATGTGCAGTAGCGTAATGTTTGGGTACATTAAAATAAAAAATTAGCATTAAATTTTGTTCACATACAAAGAGTGTGTGATTTTTTGGGTGTTCACGTGAGGGAATTGGTTGTGGGTGGAATCGAACCACCACTGAGTAAAAAAATAATAAGTAATATGACTATATTTATCCTCTCATTGTCTTTGGATCATTGTCCACGTCTAATCTTTCTTTCCTGTCACAACCATAATCTATGTGTGTGTATATTCTGGTTCTGGGGGGAATTGAACCCCCGTTGAAACTTTTTCTACTGTTATAGGAATTTGATGGTGCGTAGAAAACTTATAATTCCTTTCAGAACCCCATTCTTAGTGTTACCCTTATTTGGTGGTTAAGGGTTATTATTTTTGGTTGTGGTGGGAATCGAACCCACTTGTTAAAATTATAAATCATTTCCTCATTGTATTGACCTTTAATCCTTTCACAACCATAATTCTGTGCCTGTGTGTATTATTGGTTCTGGTGGGAATCGAACCCACTCTTTATTTTGCGACCAAGCAATTTATCCTTTCAGAACCCACTCATTGTGTTGTTGTTGTGTTGTTTTTTGGGATTGGGTGGAATTGAACCACCATTCGAGTAATTATAAGAGTAAACTTGAATAAGTATATTAAATTTCATTAAAGACAAAGAACAATTCACATCAAATGCCATATGAGACACGGACACATGCAAACACCATGCTACTCCCATTATTCCCTTATACCCTTGTTTACGTGGAATAGTGTCTAATCCCCCTTTTGGATAACGTGTAAAAAAATCCAACCTTCGGGGTAGACCAATGCTTAGGGTATGGGGCTTAGGGGGTTGTAAGTGGTGTGTTGTCCCTTTTGACTAATTGCAACACTACAAATATTTATAACTGGAAATCATAATCAATAGTTGATAATTTTTGAAAAAATGAATCTCGTATTTGCTTCTCTTAATAGTAATCCCTTTCAATCCCATTATATCAATGGTTAGTCATGTCCATTATTGTTTACTGTTTCGCTCATTAGGCCAAAATACATGTGAGAGCAGGGGATAGTGTGAATCCCATCTAGGTAATCCTGTGGTAATCCCCAACAAAACTAACTGCAATAGGATTACATTATTTTGGATAAAACTAAGCGATGATGGGGGGGAAGGTGTCACTAGGAGTACACACGCTTGTACCAATGTGAGACCAACCACACACCATGACATCAATAAGAGAACCCACAACATGAAGGAGGACACGCCCAATGAATAATCCCCAAAATAACCATGGGGGGTGGAACAATAGGTAATCTCTAAAACCTTTGCCGACAATAACACGGGGGCAACCATAATGTAGGTGATGGTTCCCCTCATTGTCTTCTTCCCTTCTTGGAATCATTATTATATTTACGTCAAATACTAATACCGAATAAACATTCCCCTTTACCTAAACGGAGGAAAATAATAAAACTTAACTTTGGTGTGGTATAATTGAAGATCTCATTACACAATTATGTCCCTTAACTATATTATTTTGAAAGAGTGATACAAAATGTATTTTATGGTTGGATGCATTATTGGATTATTCACTTTGGGTTTTGGTTCTCCCCATAATTCAACATGTTGTGTCCATCCTGGTTCTCTTCCGTGTTCTGTTATGTGTGTGGATAATTTTGTTTTGGTTAAACTAATGTGTGTTCCACCCCAGACTAATATTGTAAATGCCTCACAGGGGTGGCGTGGGGTACTCAACCCTTTCATCATCTGCTTTTTTTATCCAATTTATTATAATCCTATTGTCCTGACATGCCTTTTGTTGTGTAGTATCATGATCATAATCGGGTTTACACATGGCCCCTAACTCTCACCAGATTTGGCCGGAGTAAAATAATTCAGATAGATATTCCATTGCATCAACACCAACGCGGAGGGGGAACATCCTCTCCCTCACATCATGGTGTATGAAGGTTAAATGATAGTATTAACTCTCCCCTTTCAACAAATTAGAGTCTATATACATGAATAAATGCACTAATAATGTTACCAGTCTCCACATGGGTACCCCCATATCGTGTTGTGTATTTAGAACTGGTACCTGATTAACAATCTCCGATTTAGATTTGCAAACGGTGAAACAATCCGGACATGGATTTTTCGCTCTCGAGGGTGATACAGGTATCCAGGGAACACCTGGCCATAGGTGTATGGTGCTACCAGTACTAGTCCACATTCACGACAGGTGATTTCCTGGTGTACAGGGTCTTCCTTGTATGTGTTGCCCTTGCATTCGGGGCATAGTTTGTTGTACCGGTGTTGTGTTCCTTGATTTTTTTTGTTCATCCTCATATATGTGTTTGACAAAAACAAAGTGGTTAAAGTGTATTGTTTAGGGTGTGTGGCATATGGGTGTAGTGGTTGAAAAATAGTAAAGTGTGGGTTAGGGGGTGGTGATGGTGAATGGTTTTTGTTCAATCATCACCACCACACCACAGACTTAATGTGGTTTGTTTGCTTTGTGTTGCTTCTTTTAGTCTTTGTTCTGCTATGTTGTAGTATTTTTCTTCCAGTTCAATTCCAATGAATTTACGGTTAAGATTCATACAAGCAACTCCCGTACTACCACTGCCCATAGTAAAATCAAGAACAAGGTCACCTTCATGGGTATATGTTTTAATCAGGTCTTCCAACAAATCCACAGGTTTTTCGGTAGGATGAAAATAATTGTACGGTTTTTTATATTTCAAAATATTTCCTTTTGTGTTTTCTCCATTTAAGTTAAATATAGGTTTGAACTTCATATCAATTTCTTGCAATTCCACATATGGTTTAAAACAAGGCAATTCATTAATATGGTATTCGTTAATTAATTCAAGATAAGTTTGTTCAGTACATAATCCAAATTGGGAGGCATTGTTTGAATAAAAAAAATGTTCTGCTTTTCGATGTCCTAACTGTCTTTCAATTTGTTTAAAAGTAACACCCATTTGATTTAATAATTCTTGAGCATACACTCGAAGAGGATGTGAACTATCAGAATCATATTTTTTTCTAAAAACAGATAAATCCTCCATATATGAAACTGGTGCTTTTTTACAGGTCAATGAATTGGCAAAATGGTCTTTCTCCCAGTAATATGGATACGCAAATGGAAGATTTGGGAAATTATACTGTCGAAGATAACTAGTATACTTTTCTTGTGAAAATAAAATCAGGTGTCCATTAACTCTTAACAATTTTTCACAACAATTAAACAT
>Ga0326513_10003550_pt1 | contig 11290 bp, 11 predicted proteins | sample 2_2465_0518_D_FD_203654 | JGI IMG/M metagenome (GOLD analysis project Ga0326513, IMG submission 203654) | Bovine rumen microbial communities from UC Davis, California, United States - 2_2465_0518 | ecosystem: Host-associated > Mammals > Digestive system > Stomach > Rumen | place: USA... | reverse complement strand
GTTGAAATTTGAAAGTTACAGTAGGGTTCGGTCTTGACCGAACCGAGGTTGAAAACAATACGTTTGTTCATAGCCGGCGGTACGGTCAAGACCGTACCCTACAATTATCAAGTCGTTTTACAAAAAACACTGTTTTTATTGCCCTCACAACTTCCGTTATTTCTATTTTGTCCCGCGAAACGGAAAACGTCATCTATAAAGAAACGTAAAGTACGCGACTTGAAATAAAAAGGGCGGACTCAAAATTCAGGTTGAGTTTTGAGTCGGCCCTCCTATGTTTTATGTTATTTTTTACAGATTATTCTGCGTCCTGAGCTGCTTCCTCAACAGCTTCTTCTGCTGCTTCCTCAACGGGAGCTGCTGCCTTTACGGGAGCCTGCTCGTCCTCGGGAAGAAGCGCTCTCATTGAAAGGCTTACGCGCTTTTTCTCAAAGTCGATCGCTGTGATTTTTGCGTCAACTGTCTCGCCTACTGTGAGAACATCGGCAGGCTTGTCGATTCTCTTGTTGGCGATCTGAGAAATATGGATAAGACCGTCGATTCCGGGAATGATGTTAGCGAATGCGCCGAAGGTTGTAAGACCTACGATCGTTGCCTTAACAACTGTGCCCTCGGGATAATCTCTCTTGAGGATCTCCCACGGATTGTCCTCAGCGTTCTTGAAGCCGAGCGAGATCTTCTTGGTTTCCTCGTTGATGTCCTTAACGTATACGTCAACTGTGTCGCCAACGTTAACAACCTCTGAGGGATGCTTGATGTGAGTCCATGAGAGCTCGGAGATGTGGATCATGCCGAATACGCCGCCGAGGTCAACAAACGCGCCGTAGCTTGTGAGCGACTTAACAACGCCCTGATAACGCTTGCCGATTTCGCAGTTCTTCCAGAACTCCTCGCGCTGAGCAGCTCTCTGCTCCTTGAGCACGCTGCGGATTGAACCGATAGCTCTTTTATATCTGCCGCGCTGTGAAACCTCGATAAGGCGGAAGTCAACTTCCTGACCCACGAGATCCTCAAGCTTTTCGTCGCGTGAAGCGGTTGCCTGAGAAGCAGGGATGAATACTCTTACGCCGTTGTAAAGAACGATCACGCCGCCCTTAACAGCCTCTGTAACCTTGCTTGAAAGGATCTCCTGAGAATCAACCTTATCCTGAAGCTCCTCCCAGCCCTTCTGCGCGTCAACTCTGCGCTTTGAAAGCATGATGGTGCCTTCCTGGTCGTTTGTTTTCATAATGAGCAGTTCGATCTGGTCGCCAACCTTAACAACGTCCTCGGGCTTTACGTTAGGATCGTTTGAAAGCTCTGCCACAGGAACAAAGCCTGTTTGTTTTCTGCCTACGTCTACCTGTACTTCATTAGGCGCGATGCTGATGACTGTACCCATTACCCTCTCGTTAGTATTTAAATTTTTGAGGGATTCTTCAAGCAACTCCTCAAAAGATTCTTCAACATTTGTTTCACCGGATTTGATTTCTTCACTCATTGTATCCAGTACCTCCTTTATTATCCTCGCGGGCGTTGAAGCGCCTGCGGTTACGCCTATGTTCACTGCATTGTGAAGCGATGCCAAATCAAGCTCGCCGACGGTTTCAATAAGTACGGTATTCGGACAGCGCTTTTTGCAGATATCAAAAAGCTTGTTAGTATTTGAACTGTGCCTGTCTCCTATTACTATCATAAAGTCGGACTGAGCGGCAATTTCAGCCGCCTCGTTTTGCCTAACTGACGTAGCATTACATATTGTATCAAAAATTTTTGCGTTTGTACATAGTTTTTTTATTTTTTTTACAGAGTTTTTCCATTCATTTATGTCAAATGTTGTTTGAGCAACAATTTTAAGGTTTTTATTTTTCTGCAAAAGAATATTAGGCAATATTTCGTCCAATTCAGCCTCATTATTGAAGGCAAAATACTCACAGGCGCAGTTGCCTATTATTCCCTGAACCTCGGGATGATTTTGATTTCCCGCAATCAATACCACGTCGTTTTGCGCGTCGGCTTCGGCAACAATGCGGTGGATTTTCTTGACGAACGGACAGGTGGCGTCGCGGTAATCAAGTCCTCTGCTGTCGAGCTCGTCGGTAACGCTCTTCGGAACGCCGTGAGAGCGGATTATCAGAGTTTCGTCCTGAGCGACCTCGTCTATGCTGTCAACGGGACGGCAGCCCTTTTGTTTAAGCTCCGACACCATCTCCATGTTGTGGATTATCGGGCCGAGGGTGCATACCTTGACGTTTTTATCGAGAAGCTCGTAAACCATGTTAACCGCGCGGTTCACTCCAAAGCAGAAGCCTGCCGACTCAGCCTTTCTTATTGTCAACTCTGTCTTCCTCCCTCATTCGCCTGATTTCACCCATAATGGCGTTTGTGGCGGTTTTAATCTCGCGGCGGCCGCCCTCTGCGGTAAGCCCCATGTCCTCCGAGGTAAGCGGCTTTGAAAAGTGTATCACGCGCTTTGCAAAGCGGTGCTTGGGGTTGCCGGTTATTGTGATGCAGGCGGGAACTACGGGAAGCATTGTCTGCTGAGCCACAAGCGCGCAGCCGCTGCGCGGACGCATAAGCTCGCCTGTTTTTGTCCTGCCGCCCTCGAGGAAGATCGTCATAACGTTTCCCTCGCAGAGGATTTCCTCGCCTGTTTTGATTGCCTTTCCGTCGCCTGCTCCGCGCTCAACCGGGAACGCTCCGAGGTGGCGGATTATGAAGGAAGCGAATTTATTTCTGAAAAGCTCTGATTTTGCCATAAAAAACAGTCTGCGTTTCTGAGCAAGACCGAGCAGCACGGGGTCTGAAAACGACAGGTGGTTGCACGCCAATATTACTCCGCCCTGCTTTGGCATGTTTTCGCTGCCTATAACCTTGTAGCGGTAGATAAGCTTATATGCAGGCAGCAAAAGCACCTTTCCGATTGAATACAGAACCTTTGATTGTCCCATCAGATTTTCTCCTTTATTACGGATATTATTGCGTTGACGCTCTGCTCAAAATCGAGCTCGGTAGTGTCAACGGTAACGCTGTCCTCGGCAGCCTTGAGCGGAGCTGTTTTGCGGTGGGTATCGTTGTAGTCGCGCTCGATCACGTCGCTTAGTATGTCCTCATATTTTACGCTCATACCCTTCTCAATAAGCTCCTTGTAACGTCTGCCCGCTCTTGCCTCGGGAGAGGCGGTGAGGAAGATTTTTACCTGAGCGTCGGGAAGTACTACGGTTCCGATGTCGCGGCCGTCCATGATTATGTCGTTTGTCTTTGCCATGTCGCGCTGGAGATCAAGGAGATAAGCGCGGACGTTTGGGATCGCTGAAATTTTTGATGCGGTCATTGAAGCCTCGGGTGTGCGGATCTCGCACGATACGTCCTCGCCGTTGAGGAGTACGACCTGCTCGCCCTTATCGTTGAAGGTGAGCTCTACGGTTATTTTTTCAAGGAGCGCGTCAACCTCGGGAGAGTCGACAGGCTCAACGCCGGCGCGGGAAGCCGCAAGTCCGATTGTGCGGTAGAGCGCGCCTGTGTCTACATAAATAAAGCCCAGCTCCTTTGCCGCGCGTTTTGCTATTGAGGATTTGCCTGCTCCCGCAGGTCCGTCAAGTGCTACTGCTGTTGGCATTTTTATATTTTCCTTTCTTTTTTTAATTCGCGTTCTTAACGTTTATTTATTGATGAAAATTTCTCTTTCGCGAGAATACATAATCTATTGGAAACTATGAGGGCAAAAGGAACAACGTTTTAATTTTTTGCTTCCTTTCTAAGCTACTCTCTATTATTGTAGGGTACGGTCTTGACCGTACCGCAAATCATGAGCAAACGTATTGTTTTCAACCACGGTTCGGTCAAGACCGAACCCTACAGATCAAATCATAATCTTCGTTCCCTACAGCTATACACAGCTTTGTCCGGCGAGCCTGCCCGTGCTCCACGCTATCTGCAGATTGAATCCGCCCGTGTACGCGTCGCAGTCTATTACCTCGCCTGCGAAGAACAGTCCGCTTACAAGCTTGCTCTCCATTGTTTTTGGGTTGATTTCGGTTGTTTTTACGCCGCCCGAGGTGACTATTGCCTCCTCAATGGGGCGGAAGCCGCTCAGCTCAATTGCAAATCCCTTTAAAAGCTTTGCGAGGTAGCGGCGCTCCTCCTTGGTGATCACGTTACACTTTTTGTCAAACGGCACGCCCCAGCGCTTTAACACGGGGACTATTATCTTTTTGGGAAGAAGCTTTGAAAACGCGTTTGATACGTCCTTGTTCGCGTTTGCTCCGAACTCGTTTTGGAGCCGCTTGTCGAGCTGTTCAAAGCTCAGCGCCGGCTTTAAATCGATTACCGCGGTGTACTGTCCGCTTTTGATGTCGCGGATGTGCGAGCTTGCGGAGAGCACCATGGGGCCGCTTATTCCGAAGTGAGTGAAAAGCATTTCTCCGAAGTCGGAGTATATTTCTTTATTGGAATTATTATCGACGATTTTAAGGCTGACGTTTTTAAGCGACAAGCCCTGCATACTTTTGCAGTCGTTGTCGGGGCTTTCGAGCGGTACAAGCGATGGTTTAAGCTCGGTCACGGTGTGACCTGCCTGCCGCGCGAGGGTGTAGCCGTCGCCCGTTGAGCCCGTGAGCGGATAGCTTTTTCCGCCGCAGCAGATTATTACGCTGTCGGCGTAATACGTTTCGTTTTGGCACTCCACTCCGACCGCCTCGCCGTTTTCGGTGAGCAGCTTTACGGCGGTGTCGTTTACGATTTTTACGCCCGAATCAAACGCAAAGCGGCGCATTGCGTCAACTACGTCAACCGCCTTGTCGGACTGCGGAAACACGCGGTTTCCCCTCTCGGTTTTTGTTGCAAGTCCGAGGCTTTCAAAAAAGTCTATTGTGTCCGCAGGTGTGAAATTGTTGACTGCGGAATATAAAAATCTGCCGTTTACGGGCACATTGTTTATAAAGGTCTGAACGTCGCAGTTATTGCAGAGGTTACAGCGCCCCTTGCCCGTTATCATTATTTTTCTGCCTACGCGCGGATTTTTTTCAATCAGCGTGACCTTGGCTCCGTACTCGGCCGCCGAGCCTGCCGCCATTAGTCCTGCCGCTCCCGCGCCGATAACAGCTACCTTTTTAACCATTCTGCTCCGCCTTTTCGTCGTGATTTGCGTATACGCCGTCGCGGTTCCATACCTGCTCGAGCTGACGGAAGGTTTCGCTTACCTCGTCCTTCTTTTTGAGCACGGTCGCAACTATCAGCGCGTTGATAAGGCTGAGCGGCGCTACGAGCGAATCTACTATTGAAGCCATATCGCTGCGCGCGATCAGAATTGAGTCAGCCGACTGTACAAGCGGTGACGCCATGCTGTCGGTGATCGCGATTGCGTGCGCTCCGCGTGAACGCGCAAAGTCCATTGCCTCAACAGCCATTTTGCTGTATCGGGGGAACGATACGCCGATTATTACGTCGTCCTTTGTCATTCTGAAAATGTGCTCGTAGGTCGAGGTGTTTGAGGTGGTGTTTATTGTTACTACATTGTCGAAAATAAGCTCAAAGTAATATGCGAGGAAGTTCGCTATTGCCGCCGTTGAGCGCACTCCGAAGATGTAGATCCGCTTTGCCGAGCAAATCTGGTCAACCGCGCGGTTGAAGTCCTCGTGAGAGGTCTCCTCGATCGTGCGGCGGATTTTTTCGATATCCTGACCGAGAACGCTGTCGAGTACATTTGCGTCGCCTATTCGTCCCGAGGTGACCTCGATTCTCTGCACAGAGGTGAGCTTGTTGCGGATCATCTCCTGCATCGCCTTTTGCAGGCGCGGATAGCCGTCGTAGCCGAGCTCAGTCGCAAAACGCACAACGGTGCTCTCGCTCACTCCCACGGTTTCGCCGAGCTTTGAGGCGGTCATGAACGCCGCCTTGTCGTAGTGCTCCTCGATGTAGAGTGCGATTCGCTTTTGTCCCTTCGAAAAGCTGTTCATCATCAGGTCAATTCGTGTAAGTAAATGTGTTATCATTTTAACTCCCGCTTTATTTTATGGCATAGCCTTTGTTTTTTGGATTATCTGTATTTCATTTTATCACAACAACTTGCAAAATTCAAGAATTATGCAAGTTTAAATCGGTAAATCATAAATATTTATGAAGTTTGTTATTCTTTTGGTTGCAAAAAGTTGATTGCTATGTTAAAATATGCTATATAGGTACTGGAGGTCATAAAATGATTGCGATTATTGATTATAACGCAGGTAATTTGCAGAGCGTTTACAAGGCGTTTAAGCATATTGGCTGCGACTGCTTTATTACACGCGACCGCGACGAAATCATGAACGCCGACGGTGCGGTGCTCCCGGGAGTAGGCTCTTTCGGCGACACTGTAGACACGCTCGGCGAGTTCGGCATAAAGCAGGTCGTCATTGACTATATCAAGAGCGGCAAGCCGTTTTTGGGAATATGCCTTGGACTGCAGCTTCTTTTTCCTCACAGCGAGGAAAGCCCGGGGGCTGAGGGACTTGGAATTTTTGAGGGTGAAATCAAAAGGATACCCGACGGCGAGGGGTTGAAGATCCCGCACATGGGCTGGAACAGCCTCACGGTCAATCCCAACAGCAGACTGCTCAGAGGCATTGAGGAAAACCCCTACGTTTACTTTGTACACTCCTACTATCTTGACGCCGCCGACAAGGAGATCGTTGCGGCTCAGACAGAATACGGAGTAAAAATTGACGCGGCGGTTGAAAAGGACAACGTATTTGCCACCCAGTTCCACCCCGAAAAGAGCGGCGAGCTTGGCTTGGCCATACTTAAAAACTTTGCCGAAATCGTAGGAGGTAAATGATGTACGCAAAAAGAATTATCCCCTGCCTTGACGTAAAAAACGGCAGGGTCGTAAAGGGCATGAGCTTTGTTAACCTGGTTGACGCGGGCGACCCCGTTGAGTGCGCCAAAAAATACGACGAGCAGGGCGCGGACGAGCTGGTTTTTCTTGACATCACCGCGTCGAGCGATTCGCGCAATATCACGATCGATATGGTTGAAAAGGTTGCGAACACGATTTTTATTCCCTTCACCGTCGGCGGAGGAATAAGAAGCGTTGACGATTTTAACGCGCTGCTGAGAGCCGGCGCCGACAAAGTTTCGGTCAACTCGGCTGCGGTTCACCGTCCCGAGCTTATAAGCGAGGCGGCGTATAAATTCGGCAGTCAGTGCGTTGTTGCGGCGATTGACGCAAAGCGCAGCGGCGACAGCTGGGAGGTCTACATCAACGGCGGCAGAAAACCGATGGGCATTGACGCACTTGAGTGGGCGGTCAAATGCGCCGAGCTTGGCGCGGGCGAGATTTTGCTGACGAGTATGGACGAGGACGGTCAGAAGAACGGCTACGACCTCGGACTTACAAAGGCTGTAAGCGAAAGAGTAAATATTCCCGTTATCGCAAGCGGCGGAGCGGGCGCGCTTGAGCACTTTTACGACGCGTTCACGCTTGGCAAGGCGGACGCTGTGCTGGCGGCGTCGCTGTTCCACTTTGGAGAAATCCCGATTCCCGAGCTAAAGGAATATTTAAACGGCAGGGACATTCCAGTAAGAATATGATAATAATAAATCGCGGGCTGTCGCATTAAGATTCAATAACCCCAAAATGTCATTTCGACCAAGCGAAGCGCGTGGAGAAATCCCCAAATGCAATAACAAATTGCTTCCTATCAAGGGGATTCCTCGACTGCGCTCGGAATGACACGGTTGTTTTTGGCTTAGTGCGACAGCCCGCTTTTTATAGATCAATCATATTCAGCTTTGCGCGTTTTAATATAGGAAAGGTATTTTATTCATTTTCCGACAGAGGTTTGAGTAGGTCACGAATACGTCAAAGAGCTTCTGACTGTTGTTGTCGGATTTACAGGTCATTTCCGGGTGCCACTGAACCGCCCGGATAAACCTTTTGCTCGGCATATACACCGCCTCAACAAGTCTGTCCTCCGAGATTATCGGCTCCTTTGGAGTGATGACGTCGCCGCTCCAGATCCCGAGCTTTTTCATCAGCGCAAAGATACCGTCCACAAGCCGGTCGCCGAAATTTTTGGTGATCCTCATGCCCACGCCCATTTCAACAACGAGGGTGGGCGTGCCGATCACATTGAGCGAATACGCAAGCGTTGACTCAAGCACCGTAGCTGAGGAGTGTACCCAGATGTAGTCGATATTGAGCAGCTTTGCAAGCGGCACAAGCACGTCGCGCGAAAGCTCGTTTATTCTGACCTGCGGGATTTCCTCAAGAAAAATATTGCTTGCGTGGATGTCAATTACAGCCGCGCTGCCGCTTAGATCGCCGATGATTTTTGAGGCGATGTATTCGGGCATTGAGCCGTCCTGAGAGCCGGGGAAAATGCGGTTCATTGAATTCGCCGTTTTTATAGATTCCGAATTTAACGCCATACCTTGCGAGTAATCGGTTAATGGTTTTTGCGTGTCTGATTAGTTCCTGCATAACCATTCCTCCAATATTCGCGCTCAAAAAATTGAGCGGCAATACAAAAAGGCGCTTTCCACTTTTGTGAAAAACGCCTTTGTTTATGTCTGTATTTTATCACCATTCCACGGCAATGTCAACACTGTTTTGCAAGATTAAGTAATTAAAAATTCAGATAAAATGTAATCATGCCGATATTTTGCGTAATGAAGCATTGTATTTTGCAATTTGACGATTGGAATAATTCATTTTGCACAACTTTTGTTACAGCTTTTACTGCATATCGCCCACAAAAAATTTTATTACATCCTCCAGCCCGTCAGCCGTGCCGTACAAAAGCGGCTTTAGCTGTTCCTCGGGATTGTCAAGGTCGGGCACGAGCACGGTTTTGCAGCCTGCCGCCGCAGCGGAGCGAACTCCGTTGACCGAGTCCTCGAGCGCAAGACACTCCTCTGGCTTGAGCCCTAATTTTTCAGCCGCGAACAGATAGATATCGGGCTTGGGCTTGCCGTTTTTTACCATGCGCGCGCTTGCCACATAGTCAAAATATTTGAGCAGATCTACGCGCCGCAGATATTCCTCCGCTCTCTGCGCGGGGGTAGCCGTTGCAAGAGCGACTTTATAACCGTTCTCCTTTAAGAAGCCGAGCAGCTTTTGCGCTCCCTTTTTTGCCTCTATTCCGTGCTGCGAAACATACGCGTCCATAAGCTCGATACGCTTTTCCCTGACAGAATCGTAGTCAAACTCCGCGCCGAAGTAGCCCTGCAGCTTTTCGATCGCGAACGGTCTTGCCATTGAGCGGATACTCAGCGCGTGCTCCCTGTTCATAGGGAAGCCGTAAAAATTTGCCGCCTCGCACCAAAACCGAACATACAGCTTTTCGCTGTCCAAAATAACTCCGTCCATGTCGGAGATAACGCCCTTTATCATAAAATCCACCTCTCAACAGATGTCATTCTGAGCGGAGCAAAGCGTAGCCGAAGGATCCCCCGATCAGACAATCTTTGTTTTCCGAAAATAATGTCATGCCTTTTTGCTGACATTCAGATTAACAAGCACTATTCCTCCCGAAATCAGCAGCAGCGAAACGAGAGTTTCAATTCTGAACACATTTTCTCCGAGCAGCAGTCCAGAAAGCACGGTTCCTATAACGGGAACAAGCAGATTAAAAACCGATATCTTGCTTGCCTCGTGATACTTCAGCAGCGCGGTCCACACGGAAAAAGCCGCCGCGGATACAAGCGCGAGCCACAGCAAAATCAAAGTTCCCTGCACATTCAGCAGATCAAGCCTGCCTCCCCATAAAAGTCCTAAAGCTGTAAGGAGCATACCTCCGAATAAAAGCTGATATGCGGTGACTTTTACGGGACTGATTTTTTGAGCTGCCTTTTTAGCGATCAAATTACCGCCTGCCGCGTAAACCGTTGACAATAAAATCAAAATATCGCCGAACAGCGTACCGATTGAAAAACCTCCGCCGCCGTTGATCACCAGCACTCCGCCGAAGCCGAGAGCACAGCCGCAAATTTTAAGCGGAGTAAGACGGTCGCTTTTGAAAAACAGCGGAGCTGCAAGCACGGTGATGAACGCGGAGCAGGCGGAAATGATAGACGTATTTGCTCCCGTGGTAAAGCCGATACCTCCGTAGGAAAAAAGATACTGCCCTGCTGTTTGGATCGAGCCCAGCCAAAGCACAGCCTTAAGCTCCGATTTTTTAATCGCGTCAAAGCGTTTTTGCGAAATACAGCGCGCGCAAAGCACCATTGCGCCCGCAAGCGAAAACCTGAGCCCCGCGAACAGGAGCATACTGCCGACCTCGCCTTCCGCAAGCTCAAAAGCGGAATAGCCCAGTTTAATGAACGGAAACGCCGTACCCCACAGCAGCGTGCAGAACACCGCCGCAAGGCAGGCAAAGCCGCGTTTTTTAAGCAAGCCGCCCATTATGCGTTCAGCTTCTCAACAACCGCCGTTACGCAGTTTGCGCCGTCGGCGCAGGCGGTGATGATTTGGCGCAGCGGCTTTGTGCGTACGTCGCCTGCGGCGTACAAGCCCTCGCAGGAGGTTTCTCCGTCCTCGCCTGCCACAATAAAGCCTGCCTTGTCGCATTCGGCAAGTCCGCTTACAAGCTCGCTCTTTGGCACTATTCCTACCGCCACAAACACGCCGTCTGTTTTGAGCACTCTGCCGTCTTTAAGCTCCACGGCGTTAACCATGCTGTCGCCCCTGATCTCAAACAGCTCGGCGTTCATTTCGCATGTCACGTTTTCACACTTTTTGAGCCTTTCAACCAAGCCCTTTGCCGCGCGGAAATCGTTTCTTCTGTGGACGATAAAAACATCCCTGCAAATATTTGAAAGATAAATAGCCTCGGACACCGCAGTATCTCCGCCGCCCACAACAACGACCGCCTTGTTGCGGTAGAAGAAGCCGTCGCAGACAGCGCAGTAGCTCACGCCCTTTCCGCTGAACTCATCCTCGCCCTTTACTCCGAGCATACGGTGAGTTGCGCCGGCGCAGTAAATCACGGTCTTTGACCTGTACTCGTTTTTACTGCCCGTGACGGTGAAGATATCTCCGTCCTTTTTGATTTCCTGAACGCCCTCGTCAACCATGTTAGCGCCCATGCTCTGAGCGTGCTCGCGGAACTTCATTACAAGCTCCATTCCGCTGATTTTTCCGAGACCTGTGTAATTTTCCACCTCGTCGGTCTGGGTTAGCTGACTGCCCATTGAAGAAGCCACATCGAGCATAACAAAGTCAAGTCCTGCCCTCTGAGCGTAAACCGCCGCGGTAAGTCCAGCAGCTCCGCCGCCGACAATAATCGTATCGAAAATTTTACCCATTATACCACATCCTTTTTGCTTTATC
>Ga0326513_10003549_pt1 | contig 11291 bp, 10 predicted proteins | sample 2_2465_0518_D_FD_203654 | JGI IMG/M metagenome (GOLD analysis project Ga0326513, IMG submission 203654) | Bovine rumen microbial communities from UC Davis, California, United States - 2_2465_0518 | ecosystem: Host-associated > Mammals > Digestive system > Stomach > Rumen | place: USA... | reverse complement strand
CCACTGTTGCAAGGCCATCCGACAGGCCCGGAAGAACAATAAGCGTCTTAGATCCCTGGCCAAATGCGGCATAACTCATAAAAGTATTTCCGACCGGAACCCGGCCGTTTTTTGCGTTCCACAACATTTTATCTGCCCTCTTTTCTCAAATCTTCAGCCCTGTCTTCTCCTCAATGAGCTTCTTAGTCTTTTCATCTGTGCGAAGCGGACTCTGCGAAGGGCCGTCAGTAAACAGCATCAGGAATTCGTCCTCTTTTGTAAAGGGTTCCCACCTCGGCAGGTCGCAGCCATAGCCGGGCATGTCATTGCCGAAGGTTTCTTTGCCGTTCGGATCTCCGGTCCTGACGAAATTTGTCCAGTAGGAGCTGATCTGCCGTGCCAGGTCGTAATGCTTTCCGGTAAAGGGCCTGTTGCTCCTTGCGAGGGAGTCGTAGGCAAACCACATCTCGCTGGGATATCCGCCGGTGAAGCCGCCGCCATGGATGTAAAACAGCACGGGCAGCATTTCCTTGTCGCTGCGCGCCGGTGTGAAAATATTCATATAGAGGCAGTCCTCACTGACCTCATATTCAGGCCCGGTCGGGTGCATTTCCTTGGTCCAGAAGGACTCCTTGTCAATGCCCGGCGTCTGCTGCATGGACACTGTGGCGTAATCAAACGCCTGCAGCACGCCCTCCCAATTCTCAAGAGGCTGGGGAGAGCGGAAGCGCAGTTCCCCCACAGGAGGCTTAGCATAGGGCACACCTTTAAAGACGGCGATCCTGGGATCCCATCCGTGCAGTCCCTCAATGAATCCGTTTTCGGTCTTTACGATCAATTTCTTCATTATCTTCACCTCCTCATCTTTACTTATTGTATTAATTATTTTATATAAAAGTAAAGATTTCTGCCCATTTCCGCCACAAAAAGTAAAGCCCGCAGCTCTCAACATGAAAACTGCGGGCCCTGACGTTCCTCAAAACTTTATTGTAACAGTTGTCCCTTTTCCGGCCTCGCTCTCAAGGACCACTTCTGCGGAATGGATCTCCGCAATGTGCTTCACGATCGCAAGTCCGAGCCCGGTCCCTCCGGTCTCCCTCGACCGGCTCTTATCCACGCGGTAAAACCGCTCGAACACCCTGTCCTGATGCTCAAGAGGAATACCGATCCCGGTGTCCTTCACGATGAGGACCGGGTGTCCGAGCTCGATCTTGACCTTAACCTCCACAGTACCGTTTTCTTTGTTGTAACGGATCGCATTCTGCAGCAGATTGTCGATCATTTCCCGGATCAGTTTGCGGTCGGCCTTGATCCCCGCCGGAATGCCATTGCAGATCAGACTGACGTTTTTCTGCGCGGCCATGGGCTGATACTCCTGCACGCACTCCTCAGCCACGGCCAAAAGATCGATCTGCTCGAAATTTCTCGGAAGCTCCCCGTGGTCGAGCTCGGAGAGCTGAATAATGTCGTTTATGAGAGACAGAAGCCGGTCCGCGTTGTGCCGGATCTGCTGTGCGATGTGGACCTCGGACTCCTCGTCCACCATCTTGTTCTCAATGAGCTCCGCGTAACCGGAGATCGCGGTGATCGGCGTTTTCAGCTCGTGAGAGACATTTGCTGTAAAGTCCTGCCTGCTCTTAGCCGCTGCCAAAATATTCTCATGTTGACTTCGGATCTTATAAGCGAAGGGTTCCAGCTCCTTGTAAGCCGTAGTCCCGCTGCTGTCATCCAGATTTTCCGCCATCTCTTCGATCGGCTTCATGAGCTGCCCGGTGAGCATATGCCCGATCAAAACACACCCCAGCAGAGTGACCACGATGATACCGGCAATGACCGGCAGCGCTGTCATCAATACACTCAGAATGGTCCTGGCCTGCATGGATACGCGCAGGACTGTTCCGTTTTCCAGAAGAAGCGCGTAATAAAAGGTGTCCATCTTCATCGTGTCAGAACGCCTTGTGCTCTCACCTTCTCCTGTTTCAAACGCCTTTTGGATCTCCGGGCGGTCCAGGTGATTGGCAAGGCCCTCAATCTCCGTATCGTTGTCAAACAGAACTGTTCCGTCCTCATCGATCCACGTGATCCTGAGGTTGCCGGAACTCAGATTCTCCAGACTTTCGACGTTATCTTTTCCGGCAGCATATGCATTCTGAAACACTTCGGTCTCCGCCAGGATCTGCGCGCTTTGCTTGAGGTCATCTCTGACCTGCTTCTGGAAAAGGTTATAATACACAAGAGTGAGTCCGACCGCGGTCATCACAATTGCGATGAGCGCGATCAGACTCAGCCTCATATTGATCTTTTGTTTCATGTTTCATCACCGCATTCTTTGCCGATGGCATAACCCACGCCGCGGATCGTGCGGATCTGCTTGCCACATTCACCAAGCTTCTGGCGGAGCGTCTTGATGTGCATGTCTACCGTCCGGCTCTCTCCTTCAAAATCCGTGCCCCAGACATTGGTCATGATCGATTCCCGGTTCAAGACAATATCCTCGTTCAGCATCAGATAGCGGAGCAGCTCATACTCCTTAAACGTAAGGATCACATTTCTGTTATCCGCGACAACCGTATGGCGCTCATTGTTGAGAATGATATTGCCCACCTGCAGCTGGCCGGCCTCCTCTTCCTGGGAGCGGCGCAGCAGCGCCCGGACTCTGGAGAGGAGTTCCATAACGGAAAACGGCTTTTTAATATAATCGTCCGCTCCGTCATCCAGCCCCTTCACCATGTCCATTTCCGCAGTCTTAGCCGTGATCATGATGACCGGGACGCGTTTGGTCCTGGAATCGCTGCGAAGCCTGCGCACTATTTTATAACCGTCTTCGTCCGGAAGCATGACATCGAGCAGGACCAGGTCCGGTATGATCTCCCCGATCTTTTCATAAAAGGTCGACGCCCGGTCAAAAGCCATCACCATGTGGTTGCTGTTCTTGAGGGCCATCTTCTCAATTTCCTGTATGCTCGGGTCATCTTCTACAATGTAAATTAAAGCCATTTATGCTCCTTCTTTATTCAGGGCAGGATGTAAACATTCTTCAGGCGGCGGTATTCCTTTCTGAAAAACGGATCACTGCCTTTCACTTCTACGTCCACATACTGGTGCATGTCGAGTTCATCCGCCCGGATCTCGATCATGGATGCTGCGATATTAGAGCAGTGGTCGGACACTCTCTCGTAGTTCGTGAGGATATCCTCCAGCAGTATTCCGGCCTCCATAGAGCAGTTTCCCTGCTTGAGTCTCTCAATGTGTCTTTCCTTGATCTCCATCACAAGGTCATCGATGACTTCTTCGAGCGGCTCTACTTTGACCGCTATATCTGTGTCACCGGACGCAAATGCCGCTTCCGTTATATTCATTATGTCACGAACTGCCGCTCCGAGCAAATCGAGTTCCTTCTGTCCCTGTTCTGTAAAGGAAAGACCCTTGCTGTGCATCTTCTGCATCGTTTCCGCGATGTTGATCGCATGATCCGAGATCCTCTCGAAATCACTTATAGAATGAAGGAGCACGGACAGCATATGGCTGTCTTCCCTGTTCAGGTCTTTCCCTGCGATCTTGACAAGATATGATCCAACGCCGTCCTCAAAGACGTCGACAAGCTGTTCGCGCTGTATGACTTCTCCTACCTTTTCCTCGGAATACTCCGTCTGCACGTCCATTGCCAGGAAGATCGCCCGCTTGGAATGCTCTGCCATCTTGACGACTGCCTTCTTGCAAAGTCCCAGGGCAAAAGAGGGATTATCCAGGAAGCGCTCATCCAGCGCTGCAAGTTCTGCCGGCTTCGGCGCTTCTTTCTTCTGATCCTTCCCATCCTTGACCGTAATAGTGGCGAGTTCAACAAGCTTATCCGCAAAGGGGAAAAGTACTATCGCACAGCCGATATTGAACAGGCTGTGGATCACAGCGATCCCTGCGGCGCTTGCAGACTCTGTCATAAAAGGAAAATGCACAAACGTATTGATCGCATAGAAGCCGACCATAAAGAGCATTGTTCCGATCAGGTTAAAATACAGATGAATGAACGCGGCTCTTCTGGCGTTTTTGCTCGCCCCTATGGAGGAGAGCAAAGCAGTTACGCAGGTTCCGATATTTTGACCCATGATGATCGGAAGCGCTGTGCCGTAGGTCACCGCTCCGGAAATACACAGAGCCTGCAGAATACCGACGGATGCGGAGGAGCTCTGAATGACCGCTGTGAGGATCGCGCCCGCAGCCATGCCGAGCAGCGGGTTAGAGAAGGCCGTCAGGATCCCTGTAAAGGCCGGCTCATCCCTGAGCGGTGAAACGGCATCACTCATAGTTTCCATGCCGAACATCAGAACTGCAAATCCAAGCAGAATACCGCCTATGGTCTTCTTTTTGGAGCCGTCTTTTCCTGTCATCGTGCAGACAATACCGATCGCGGCGAGGACCGGTGAGAATGTGCTCGGCTTGAGCAGCTGCACAAAGAAATTGCCGCCGCTGATGCCGGTCAGGGACAGGATCCAGGACGTGACTGTCGTACCGATATTTGCGCCCATGATGATGCCGACCGCCTGGGTCAGATTCATGATCCCTGAATTGACAAAGCCGACCACCATGACCGTCGTCGCGGAGGAAGACTGGATCACCGCAGTGACCAGCGCGCCCAGCAGGAGCGCCGACAACCTGTTCTTCGTCAGCTTCGCGAGGATCTTCTCCAGCTTGCCTCCGGAGAGCATGACCAGTCCGTCGCCCATGGTCTCCATGCCGTACAGAAACAGGGCCAGCCCTCCTATCATTGTAAAGATTCCGAATATATCCATTTTTGTCACCTCACGATTTTCGTTTTACTGAGGTCATAATAAAACATGCCTGTAAAACCTCTGAGGTCGCCTCTGTATAAAGTAAGTAAAATTTTGGTGTTTTACTGTCTCTATACAAAGAGGTGATTTTAGTTTTTACAGGCGTTTTCTATGCTTCTCTCAAAAGGTGACAGGGCCCCGGCCTGGTGTCACCGAAAAATGGTGACAGGGCCCCGGCCTCTGACACCGAAAAATGGTGACAGGGCCCCGGCCTCTGACACCACTCAAAAGGAGGTATAGAAAATGAATACTTTATGGACACATATTGATAACAAAAAATGGAAGCCCGAGACAAAATACGCGGTGATCATTTCGATCCTCGGCACTCTGTTCGGGCTTGTCGGTTTTCTCGTATGGATAATTGTAAAAAACTGGGCTTTCTCAACCCCTGACTGGATGATCTGCTTTATCGGCTATCCCGTCCTTCTTTCCTTCTATATTGTGGTCTTTTATTCCTGCAGGCATGAATTTCAGTGATCGCAACTCCCCTCAGATCACATATTCGAATAGTTTGAAATTCGTCCACCCCGTATCCTCATAATACATCTTCAGAGTATCTCTGTATTGAAAACCAAATCCAATATAGAGATTCTCTGCGGGATAGTTGTTCTCCAGCACATCCAGGCGGATGGCCTTCATCCCGGTCTCCCGGGCCAACTCGATCGCTTTCCGCACCATTGCCTTCGCATATCCCTTTCTGGCATGGTCCGGATGCACTCCCAGCGCATGGATCAATAAAACTTCATCGCCCTTCGCTTCGATCTGCCACACGGAGCCCGGATAGCTCTCGTTGGAATCGTGGTTGCAGACCATCGCTCCGACGATCTGATCCGCCTCAAGAACAATATACAGTTCACCCCTGCTGATCGATCCCTCAAGGAATTCCGGCGCCGGATAGATGTCCTTCTGCCATCCGACATAAACGACCGATCCTTCCATCGCGTCGATCAGCGAATGGTAGAAACTCCGCACATCTTCATATTGATCAGGGACTGCCTTAATAATAGTCATTCATTTCTCCTGTGATCACTCATTTTCCCATCCATACATCCGGTCCAAAATATCGTAGAGCGCCAGGTCCGGCTCCCCGATCATGCCGGTATTCGTGCCGAATTCCATGACCTTTGTAGAATCCGCCGACTGCTCAAATCCGGAGAGCGTCCCGCTGTTCGGATCACCACTCCTCACGAAATTCACCAAATACGTATGCATTGTCCGGGACAGCTGCCTGTCTTCCTCGGCATATAATTTAGAATCCTCCGGGATCACTCCAAAAGTGTAGACCATCTCCCCGCTGTGCCAGCTTCCGAGCCGCCCATTATCCTTCGTAAAGAGATACTCCCAGGACGGTACGCCCTTTTCCTGCTCCAGGCGGTTCAGGCAGTAGTGGGAATAGTTGAAGAAGATCGCTCCGTAGATCTTCGCCCAATAACGATCCGCCTCCTCATCAGTGGCCGGATCATACAGTGCCAAAATATCGTCCGCATACTCTCCTGCCCATCCCCGCACCTTTTCCTCATAGTTCTTTAAATTCGCATGGGAGAACATGATAAACGGCCCGCTCTCCTCTGCGTTATAGCCGTGAACGACCGCCTCTTCGTTGTGAACGCCCTGCCTTCTGAGGTCATAGGGTGTATCCGGAAGAACATAGCCGTCAATGGTGACATGGTGCTGCGTCTCCTGCTCTCCGACCAGTTTCTCTGCAGGGATTTTCCGGAGATCCTCGAGGGATGCGCAATCATATCTTTCCATTAGCTCCTCACCCGAAGACAGCGCCTCGTCAAAGAGTCTGTAAGAATGCGGCGGTTCCTTGGACGAGATCGTGGAACTCTCCAGGATCACCCTTTTAAACAGACCGGAAGCGAGCGGTGAGACACACAGCGCATCTACACAGACCGCGCCGGCCGATTCGCCGATGATCGTAATATTGTCGGGATCGCCGCCGAAGCTCTCGATATTTTGACGGACCCACTCCAGCGCCTTGATCTGGTCCAGCAGTCCGAAGTTCCCCGCTGTGCCCTCGCTCTCCAGCATTTCCTCTGTTGCCAGAAAACCGAACACGCCGAGACGATATCCCATATTGACGCAGATGACGCCATCCTTCGCGTATCCCTCGCCACTGTAATCCTGATACCATGGCTGGCCCGTCTGGAGGGATCCGCCGTGAATATAGACGGCCACCGGCGCCTTCTCCAGTGTTCCCGCCGGCTTCCAGATGTTGAGATAGAGGCTGTCCTCCGAATAGGCCTCGCGATAATTGTCCTTCAGGGAGACCTTATAGTCGTGATAGCCGATGATCTGCGCCAGAGAATTGTAAATGGGCAGATTCTGGGTCTGCATGGACATCGGCGCAAAGGTATCGCACTCCAGGACCGAAGACCAGGGCTCCGGATCCTGCGGCTTCTTCCAGCGCAGCTCCTCCATCGGAGGCGCCGCATAGGGGATTCCCGCAAACAGTTCCACCCCGCTGCCGAGGACAATGCCCCGGACATCGCCGTAAGCCGTTGAATACACCTCTGTTTTCTGCGGATTAGCTGTGTCTGCTGCCGGGACCTGCCGGACCGGCGGCCAGCTGATGAAAACGATTCCTACACCGACAGCCAGATAAGCCAGAATGCAGAGTCCCTTTTTCCACCACTTCCAGGAACCCATGTATTTCCTGCTGAGGACGATCATCCCGGCAAGAGCAAGGACAAATAAAAGCCATCCAAACAGTGTATTTTTATTCAGTTCAAGAACCGCACCCATAAGGATGCTGATCAAAATCGTGGTGACCCACCCCAAAACCTTCACCGCGGTTCTCCTCCAATCCGTTTACTATCCGGGAAAACCTTGATCATCAGATCTCGATCTCCAGCAGGATCGGTGTGTGGTCCTGTCTGGGTCCTGAATCGATCATCTCCGATCTCTTCACCTGGTCCTTGATGCGGTCGCTCACCAGGAAATAGTCAATTCTCCATCCCGAGTTATTGATCTTGCTGGTCTTGATCCTCTGTCCCCACCAGGAATAGATGTTTTTGACATCTCCGTGAATATATCGGAACGTATCGATGAACCCTCTGCTGAGCAGGTTTGTAAAACCTTCTCTCTCTTCATCCGTAAATCCGGCTGACATATGATTGTTGGCGGGGTGCGCCAGATCGATCTCCTTGTGCGCCACGTTAAAATCTCCGCACGCGATCACCGGCTTTTTCTGATCAAGCTCCGCGAGATAGTCTGCATAGCACTTGTCCCATTCCTGCCGGTCACCAAGTCTCACCAGGCCGTCGCCGGCATTGGGCGTATAAACGTTCACAAAGTAAAACTTGTCGCTCTCCAGGACAAGCAGTCTTCCCTCGTCGTCCATTGTGCCGGGCGCTCCGATCCGGGGGACGATCTTTTCTACTTCCATCCCTTCTTTGTAGAGGATCATCGTTCCCGCATAACCTTTTCTTGCGGGCGGCTCCGAGCTCACCCACTCGACCTTATAGCCGGGGAAATACTCTTCCATCGCCTCCACATGCTTTTTGGACGGGCCGGTAACAGGCAGCTTCGTCTCCTGGATCGCGATGATATCAGCGTCTTCATTTTTGAGCGTATTCAGTACGTCTCTTGACAGCTGCGCTCTGGGTGACGCCGAGGTCAGGGCCGCGTTGAGGGAATCTATATTCCATGATATTAATTTGAGCATATCTTCTCCTTTTTATGATCTTCATACTCAGGTTTGCTCTTTCACACTACCATAGTTTCCGGCGTTTTGCCACAAACAAAAGCCCCCGCCCGAAGGCGGAGGCCCGTCTGAACCTGCCGGTCCATCAGTCAAACAACATTCCGGGAAAACGACCGGAAGGGCTGCGCCAGTCTATGCCGAATCGATCCCTCAGCACCTTCTTTTTGGCACTCCAGTACAGGTGGCAAAAGCCCAAGCCCCCGTCTTCACCGACTTCTGCCCTGACAAGGGTTTCCATCTCCCTCTCGACCAGCAGATAGCGGTCTGAATACTCTACTTCGTCACCCCTTGCGCTCCCGGTCTTCAAATACTTCTCCCGAGCTTCTGAAAACAGAGGGCGGTCCAGCAGAAGACATTCACAATCTTTAAACAGGATCCAGAAACCGATCCATTTCTTTTGATCTTCCTCCGTCGACCGGGGAGACGAGCCGAGCTCTTCAAGTCTTGCGATCATTTCCGGCAGTATCTTCTCAATAATTGTATCAAGATCTTCATCATTAAAGACCGTAATACTATGCCCGCCCAAATACTCTTTCAGCGCTGTGCCAAATTCAGCCTCTGTCATCATTCCATATTTATATTTGTTCATGACCATGGTCAAAAAATCTCTGGCCTGAAAACCGCTGACACGTTTTTTGGAAGAATCATTTGTTCCCATATTCTCAATCCCCTATTTCAAGTACAGCGGCTCGTCATGCGCCCTTAACCTGTGATCTCCTGCATCACCTCTGCAAAGGCGGCTTGATACGCCTCCTCTTCCGCCTTGCGCTGCCCTTCTTCCAGACCGGTGATCCTCTCGGACTGTATCCACCGAAGCTGTGCGGCGGCCTTTTCCGATTTAATGGCCACCTGCGTATATTCGGGTCCGATCATCAGAAGCTTCATGGCTTCCTTCGGATTCAGATACCCGCTGCTGATGATCCCGAATGTATCAAAGATCGTATCATTGGCGATCGGTCCGATGATCACATCTGCCGTGATGCTGTCTTTTGCCCTGCGGTTATAGAAAATATAGTTAAACCAATCCACACTCCGCTTAAATGTGTGAATCACCAGTCCGCTCTCATCCAGTTCATATTCATTTACGACCGAATCTCTGCGCGCCCAGCGGTATGTAAATTCCTTGTCCGGCGTGAGATAAAAGCCCTGTCCGAAATCGGCGTTCTTCCGTCCCGGTAGATGTCCGGCTCACGGATCTCAGTTTTACTTGAGTGATATAGTTTCATCATCTAATACTGATCCTTTCCTCCAGCACGTCGATCTGCGGCTTATCACTGAAAACTCTCCACCAGCTCTTGCAGTTCGATATAGCGCTCGAGCTTTTCTTCGAGCTCTGCATCAATCTTCTGCTTTTCTTCCGACAGTGCCTGAAGCTTCACGTAGTCTGTGGTGATCTGTGCCATCTCCTCTTCCAGCTTCTGCGACTTATCCGTCAGCTCATCGATCACGCCTTCGATCGTGTCATATTCCCGCTGCTGCGAAAAAGTCAGCTTTTTCCTGGGTGCTTCCGCCCTGTATCTCTGTCCCTTTTTGGGCTGTTCCGGCTCCGCTTTCGCACTCTCCGGAGCCTCTTCAAGATTCAGGCCTTCCTTGTGCGCCAGATACTCCTCATAGCCGCCTTCGCTCTGATGCAGAAGCCCGTCCCCCTCAAAGCTGAAGATGCGGTTTACAGCTCTGTCCAGGAAATACCGGTCATGGGAGACCGCGATCACAATGCCGGAGAAGTGATCCAGGTAATCCTCCAGGATCTGCAGCGTCTGAATGTCAAGGTCATTGGTGGGCTCGTCCAGGATCAGCACGTTAGGCGCTTCCATCAGGATCCTCAGCAGATACAGCCGCCTCTTCTCCCCGCCGGACAGCTTCGCAATAGGTGTATACTGCTTGCTCTTTATGAACAGGAAGCGCTCGCACATGGCTGATGCCGTGATCAGGCCATCCGCAGTCCGCACATATTCCCCGTGCTCTTTCACCATTTCGATCACTGTGCCGGTATCGTGCAGCTCCTCGTTTTCCTGGCCAAAATAGCTGATCCGGATCGTCTGTCCAATCTCCACTTCGCCTTCATCTGGCTCAATCTCGCCTGTCAAAATTTTCAGAAGCGTCGATTTACCGCAGCCATTGGGCCCGATAATTCCAATTCGGTCGTTCTTAAGAAATGTATAAGTAAAGTCATGGAAGAGGTTCTTGTCTCCGTAGCTCTTGCCGAGCCCCCGCACTTCAATGGTCTTATTTCCCATCCTGGACGGAAGCGATTCCAGAAGCACATTCCTCTCCTCAGCGATCTTCTCCCTGTCCCGGAGCGCTTCAAAGCGCTGAATATGTGCTTTCTGCTTGGTCGACCTGGCTCTCGCCCCGCGCATCATCCATGCGAGATCCTGCTTATAGAGCGCAGCCATCTTTCTCTCCGCCGCCAGCGCGAAATCCATCCTCTCCTGCTTCGTCTGCAGGTATTTCTCATAATTACCGGGATAACTGTACACATTCGCACGGTCGATCTCCCAGATGGTAGTCGTCACTTCATCCAGAAAATACCGGTCATGCGTGATCATGAGCAGCGCGCCTTTATAACTCGCCAGCTGTTCCTGCAGCCACTCGATCATCTCGTGGTCCAGATGGTTGGTCGGCTCATCCAGGATCAGAAGATCGCTGAGTGTGAGCAATGCCGCAGCCAGGGCCGCTCTTTTGCGCTGCCCGCCGGACAATGTTTCCGGCATAACCGAAGGGTCTTCGATCCCAAGTTTAAGCAGCATGGCCGCCGCCTCTCCCTGCACATTCCA
>Ga0326513_10003548_pt1 | contig 11291 bp, 13 predicted proteins | sample 2_2465_0518_D_FD_203654 | JGI IMG/M metagenome (GOLD analysis project Ga0326513, IMG submission 203654) | Bovine rumen microbial communities from UC Davis, California, United States - 2_2465_0518 | ecosystem: Host-associated > Mammals > Digestive system > Stomach > Rumen | place: USA... | reverse complement strand
TCCGGGCCGCGAAGGGTGCCAAATTGCCGTTTTCGTCCATTACGCCGTCAAGATCTACGCCACAATAGCCGCCCGCCAATACTAGGCCCGTACCTTCCACGGCCGCCGATACTATGGGCGCGTTGCCCCTTTCGTCTTTGTGCTTCGTGTCGCGGTGCCTTGCGGTCTTGCCGATATTGGCCGCCGCTTCCGTATAGGTCGCCCAGGTCGCGGCGTCGGTCGTCTTGCCGTCGCGCAGGGTGTAGGGGTTTATTGGCGGTTTGTCGTATCCGCCCGCCCCGCCGTGCTTCGTTGGGTTCCATATTCGGATATAGTTCACCCATTGTTTTAGGGGTTTCAATTCGTTCAAGTTGTCTGTTATACTCATTGTGCCGCCTTCCTTTTAGGTGGTGTTTGGGTCGCCCCTGCAGGTGTAGCCGCTTCGCCCGCGCTTTTCGCCTGTAGGGGCTTTTTAGGTCGTTCCTGTGGAAATGGTCGCCGCCGCGTGAAGTCGCCTTAAAACGCCGCCTGCGCGGTCAATAATCCTTACAGTGAAGAATAGTTGTGTAGTTGTAGTCTACGTCTTCGCAGTGTTCGGAAAAGTACGCGATAATAAATATATCGCTACTCAATACGCCGCCTGCGCTATATCGGCCAATTATGCGCCCTTCGCCGTTTACTAATTCGTAAATATTGGCTTGTACGTCTTCAAGTGGCGTTATTCCGTAGTGGCCCCCGTAAAACTGTTCTAAACAATTCCGGATGTAGTCGGCCGCCGCAGGGGCCTTCATTTCGTCCGCTATCTTCTTTGTGCCGGTCACAGGGTTGGCCCGGATCTTGTTAAGGCCGTCTTTATAGTCGTCTTCGTTTATCATCATTCGCTAGTTTCCTTTCGTTGGTGTTTGGTATGCTGTCATTGTTTCCAGTTCCCGGAAGTGTATCCCTGCAGTATGAGAGAGAGCCCACAGCGGAGCGGCCTAGACGTAGTATAGCGCGAAGGGGCGGCTATTAAAGGGCCGCACCATGAAGCGCTTTAAAACAGTTCTAAACAGTTTTAAACAGTTTGAAAATTTAGCAGGCCCGGAAAACGGCTTATATAATAGGTTTCTCGAATTGGTTAGGGCAACCACTTTCCCCTTTGGGGGCAACTACTTTCCCCCGTGTAGGGTAACCACTTTCCCCCGTGTAGGGTAACCACTTTCCCTTTTTCGCAAATTTGCCGCAGTAGTTGGAAAAATTGGCATCCATTGGAAGCGGCTATTTATGCGGGTTTCGGGGTCTGGTCGGGGCTTCGCTGTTACCCTTCTTTCGGGGTAACCACTTTCCCCTTCTTATCTTTGGCCGTCGTCCTGCGCCGCTTGCGCTTCAGGATCTTATCTGCTTCCACTGCGGCCTTAGCGTCTTCCGCTTCCTTCTTTTCCTTCGCTTTTTCTATTCGCTTCTCCCAATTTTCTACGCGTTGGGCCTGTTCGGGCGGTTCTTCCGGAATGAGTTGGAAGGTCACATATAATTCGCTCCATTCGTAGAAGTCCATTCTATTAATTTCCGCCTGTGGGATCTCTTTAAGCCCTGCCCTGCAGTATTCCCACTTAAACAAGCCTGCTTTCTGTATCTCATTCAGCGCCCGTTCGTACTTTCCTTTTATTAGTTTCTTCCAGTGGGTCGGATCTGCTTCCAGTATGTATTCGTAGTCTAGGGCTTCTTTACAGTGGTTTAGCAGTGTCCGCACCCGTAAAGTATCGTTCGCGCCCCTTCTTTGGTTGCCGTAGTGAAAATACTGGTCGTGCATCTTTTGGCCCACATAATAGGGAAGTGGGAATTGCCTGCTACCTAATCGCATTAGTTTTTCATGGTAGGGCTTCACTATTCCGGTATTGATGTATCGGGCGTAGTCTTCCGAAAATTGGAAGTAAATATGATCGTTTACTATTCCGCAGGCCTGCCCTATATTCGTTTGTATCCAAATATCATTAGCCCCTTCTTTTTTCGCTTTCTTCGCCCGTGCGTCTATGTGGGCGTCTTTAATGTTCGGTAAAATATCCCTTTCAAGTCGCCGTTTAAACTTCTTTTTGTTTTCCGGATTATTAGGGCGGCCCAATACGTCCATAATTTCGTCGATCGGGATCGTGACGCGCGTTAGAAGGTTCTTTCTAGCGCCGTGGAAGTTCTTGTCTAAGAATGCAAGTTCGCAAGCCTGCCTTATTATGTGTTCTTCGCGTGATAGCCTATTAGGGAATGATATTTTTACTTCGCCTTCCACTTCCCTATACTGCAGGCCCTGTTCCCCTACACTGTTTATTTTGAGTAGTTCGTTGTAGCCGCGCGGCCTGGGCGCTACCATATACTCAATTTCTCCCCGCAGAAACTTTGTTATATTGTCTGCCTGTGGGATCTCTTCCGCCGGTGTATGGGTGTCTAAATATTTAACAATTATCTGCAGGGCGTTGTGGAAGATCTCCCGTATACGGGCCTTCCTTTTGGGGTCGTCCGGGGCGCCTTCGGCCCATCCTTCCACAGCGGTTATATCAAATTCAAGTAGAAACCATAGCACCTGTTTCAGTACGTCCAGTTCGTCCGCCGTCATTTGTTCTATACCTTTGGCGTCTAATATGTCTTCCGGGAATTTGTTTTCTTTTTCCAGTGCTAATGCTTTGAAAAACAATTCCTTAAAATCATTCCACGTTAGCGGCGCTTCGTGGCCGTCTTCATAGCGGATTGTGGAAAGTTTCTTTTCGCCTATATTCTTCCCGTCGTCATTCGTCGTAGTCATATCCGTTTTTCTTTCTGTATTCGGCGTATTCCTGCAGGTCGTCTTCCGTTATCATGTAGGCCTTGCCAAACTTGGAAGCCTTCAACTTGCCCCGGTTTATGGCGTGTCTGATCGCTACAATGGTAGTGTTAAGGGCCTTCGCCGCCTGCCTAGTGTCGTAGATCTTCATTTACTCCCCTTTCCTTCGCTATGGTCTAATAAGTCGCCGTCGTACTTATCGAAGAATGATTCTATAATTTCGTCCATCGCCTGCTTTATCGTGATCCGGTTCGTGTAGGCGTAGTCTTTCACCCGTTTCACGTTGTCCACTTTGCATATACATGAAAAGCGCGTGTTTGCAGGGTTTAGGCCTTCCTGTGCAGAGTTGCCGCCGTCTTCGTTCCGTATAACGTCCGGTTTACGTGCGGGGCCCTTCCGCTTCCGTCCTGTGGGTTCTTTCTGTTCCTGTCCTGAGAGAGTCCCCACAGCGGCGGCGGATAATAGCGGGTTGTTGAAGTCTAATTTTGATTTACCCATTGTTTGCCCTTCCTTTCTTTGCGTCGGCCTGTCCTTTCCTGTATCCGATCATGAAACCGGCCCGCAGTGCGTTGCTGATTAGTATAAAATCGCGGTCGCCCCTTGTGTCGCCTTCCGCCGTGTCCCGGATCTGCATTAAGTCCGTAGCATAGAAGGCGCCGCCCTTATTGGTAGCGCCAAACTTCTTGTTATATTCGTCGATATTCTTTCTAATGTTTCTCATTTTGTGCCGTTCCTTTCTTCTTTGTGTTTGGGTTTTTGGTCAATACTGCTGCCCGCTGTGGGTTCTCTTTAGTCCCCTGTGCGGTCTAGGATTTCTTCCGCTAGTGCTTCATACTGTGCCGCCGCCGTCGATCTGGGGGAATATGTGAAAATATCCTGCCCTGCGCCGGGTGCTTCGCCTAGTTTAACGTCAACGCCTATTCGTGTGTTGAATACCTTTCCGGGGAAACCTTCGCCCGCCTGTTCTGCTACGCGCTTCGCTAGGTTTGTGCGCTTGTTAAAGGTTATCAGTACGCCCGTATAGTCTAAACTGGGGTTTAGTTGTCGCCTTACCATGTCCACAGTATCCCGCAGTTGTACTATTGCCTTTATTCCCAGATAGTCCGCCCGCAGTGTCACTATTACGCCGTCCGCCGCAGTTAGGCCCATAATTGTAATAATGCTCAAACTGCGCGGGCTGTCTATCAGTGCGAAGTCGTAATTGTCTTTGACTTCCCGCAGTGCGTTCTTTAGTAGGAAGTCGCGCCCAATAACGGGAGCAAGTTCCAGTTCTGCGGCGCTTTGTCTAATGTCCGTCGGTATTATGTCATAGCCGCCGGGCGCCGTTACTATTGCGTCGTTTGCCTTTGCTTCGCCCTTTAACACTTCGTACATGGTCGCGTCGTTTTCGTCTGGTTCGACGCCTGCCGCCGTCCCCAGGTCGCCCTGTGGGTCAAGGTCTACCAATAGGACGCGGTAGCCTTTTCTATGTAGCGCCGCCCCTACTGATAGGGTGGAAAGAGTTTTTCCTACGCCGCCTTTCTGGTTAATGAATATTAGTGTTTTCATTTGATCATTTTTCCTTTTTCGGTCTTTTTCGATGTCAAAATACCTATTTCTGGTTCGGATCCGTCCCGGCCTGTGGGGTTTTATAGGTCATTTTTGACTTTCTGCTTTCTATTTCTTCCCTTGCTAGTTTTTCAAGATAAGAAATAGCTGTTTTGGCGCTCTGCAGTTCTACGTTTAAAATTCTGTTAATTTCCCAGTCGTTGTAATGTTTGAAGTAGCATTTTGTATTAAACAGGGTTTCACCGTCTATACAATCGGCTTCTAGCGCGTCTATTAGCGGCCTTTTGCCGATGTGGTCAAGGTCTACTCTTAACCTGCAGTAGTGGTCATATTCTAGCCGGTTCCATGCGTGTTTGACGTTTTGCGCCGTTCTCATTGAAACAATTTTTGCCGCCTTGCTGTCTTTTATGATTTGCTTACATTCTTTTTTTTCTGCCTTGTTCAACCTTGCGCTAATTTTGCTCATTAATCCCGCCTTTCTATCTCTGCTAGGATTTGTTCCGCCGGGATCCCTTTTTCAAATGCCAATAATTCGCGGGTGGCCTGTTCTTCGCCGTCAAAGGTGCCCCGGATCGTGTAGGCGCACAGTTCTTTCCCTGTCTTGCTGTCCTTAAATACTTTCCATAGTTCGCCCATATTGCCGCCTTTCTGTATACAGTGTAGTTTCTGTATACGGTGTATACATTGTTTACAGTACGCCCATACTGCGGAATAGCCGCAGGTTGCCGTATTTCCTGCCCTTCTTTTGGAAGTAGTCCCGCAGTCTTTGTATTTCGCTATAGGTTAGGTTTCCTTTTTCCATCCGTTTGACGCGTGCCGCCAATGCCGCGCAGCTGTCTTTTTTCTGTTTGTAGGTCGTGCCTTTTATCTTTAGTTCTGCGGTGTCCCATATCTTACAATCTGGGGAGAATGTCGCCCGGTGGAAGTCTTCGAAGCTGTCAAAGATTCTGCAGTATTCCGCGCCGCTTGCGTCGATGTAGTCCGCTATTACCATATTGGCGCCCCCTTTCTTAGAGTGATCCCACAGCGGGAGAGTTTTCCGCGCGTCCTGTGGGTTCTCTTTCCATCCGTGCGGCGTAGTCGTCTATCTGTTCCGCCGTTAACCATTCGGGCCGGTCGCCTTCCGGAAAACTCTCATACAGTGCCCGCATTGCGTCCAGGTGCGCCGCTACGGATCCGCCCCACAGGTATTTACAGTTACGGTTGCCGCCGTCCAGATAATAGCCGCAGTCCGCCCGCAGTCGGTCAAGTAGCATATACTTGTAGCTGTCCGCCGGTTCGTGGGTCGCTATTACGTCGTCAATTACGGCCCGTGTCAGTTCGTCGCCCTGCAGGGCTTCAAAGTGATCATAGAAGGCCGCCGCTTCGCACAGCTTCCGGGCGTCGTCTTCGCGTAGTATCTGCCCGGTGTTTTTGTCTTTGTAGAATCTCATGCAGTCGCCCCCTTAGAATAGTTTTTCGATTTCTGCGCCCATTGCCGCCGCTACCTTGTCGCGCTGTTCCTGTGGAAAGATCTCCCGCGCCTTGTCCGCTACTTCCTTATCGGTTAGCGGTTTGAAGGCGTCGCCCGTGTCGATTTTAAACACATTTGCAAGGGCCTTTAACTGGTCGTCGCTAAACTGTCGTTTCATGGTCTTCACTTCCTTTCTTGTGTTTGGGTGGTTGGTATACTTATATATTACAAAGAAGGGCTTAGCATTGCAAGCAATACGGAAGCAATAAAAAAAGGCCGGTGTGGTTCCCGGCCCTGTCAGTGTATGCTATGTATTCTTTGTATTCCGTGTATACTCTGTATACTTTGTATAATGATCGTTCAGAGAGTGCCCACAGGTCGCGAAATGGGTGCGATTTTGGCACAAAAGCATGATATTTTTTATTATTCCGGGGCGGCGTCCTAAGATAATACACAAATACCCTAAAAAGTGTGGCTTATTCCACAGTTAATACGCCGCACAATAACTATTTAGCGGCGTAATTGCCATTTTGCGTCGTAATTCGCCAATTTTGCCAAATTCTGCCCGCGATTTCTTCCAGTCGTATAATTGCCTGTTCCTGTGAACTGGTTTGACTGTTCCGAAATGATGTTAGGCCCGTCCTGCGAAGTCCTGCAGAATAGGCGCCGCCGTCCGTGAAGTAAACATTAAGACGCCGCGCCGCCGCAGGTCGCCGTAACTTCCGCAGGGCCCTTTCTTCCAGTTGTCGCACTCTTTCGGACGTTACGCCCATAGCCGCGCCCGCTTCCTTTAGTGTCAGGCCTTCAAAGTAGCGCTTTCTGATTATCGCGGCTTCCCTTTCCGGGAGTTCCTGCAGTTCCTTTTCTATCGCGGCGCGCAGTTCTTCGCGGTGGATCCGTTCTATTGTTTCCCCTATTGGGTCGCGGTCGTCCCTTAGAAAGTCCTGCAGGGTGTCTTCCCCGTCTTCGCCTACTGGTTCCGATGTGCTACGCGTCCTTAACGTCAACATATCCCGTTTGAGGTCTTCAAGTTGTCGCGGGCTAATGTCCAGTGCATAGCATAGTTCCTGCGCGTCCGGATCCCGCCCAAATTCTACGCGGTACGCGTTTACAGCGTGATTGTAGCGCAGTATTCTCCCCCGCGTGTGAAGTGGCGCCCGGATCGTCCCATAATTGTTATAGACGTACCTGTAAAGGGTCTGTTTTAACCAATATGTTAAGTAGGTCGCGAAGTTGCCGCCTTTAGAGTGATCCCACAGGGCGGCGGCTTGTCTGATCGCGAAAAAACTTTCTTGCCGCAGGTCGTTCGGATCGTCCAGGGCGCAATACTTCCGCACAGCGTTTTCTATTAGTCCCCTGTTCTGCGCGTAAAGGTCGCCTAGCGCTTCCGCGTCGCCGTTCTGGTAGCGTTTGCACAGTTCTTCGTTCGTCATAGTCGCCGCCTTTCTCTCCCGCTGTGGGTTCTCATTGCCTTGTATTTGCCGTTTTAAGGCGTGTTAGTGGTTGCCTTAACAAGTATCCAATGATTGTTTAAAAGTCGCTTGCGGGCCGTTCCGCAGGGGTTCCGCGCGGCTGTTTAGGTGTCGCCGGTGTCCCGTGTGTTTTTTTGTGCAGTACGGCGCGGGGATTGACGGGGCCGGGATCGGGCGGGAGTATTCCCCCGGTTTCGCTGTTCTTCTTTTGCTTCTATCCCGTTTTCGCCCTGTGCCGCTGCCCGCTTCCGTTGCTAATTCCCCGTTGCTAAATTCCCTTTGTGTGTAAATCGGCGCAGGCGGCGGAATAGTCGCCCGCAGGGGTGCCGGGGGTTCCTTCCCTGTCCTTCCTTCCGGGCGTCTTCGTGGTCGGTGCCGGGTTGCCGAAGTTGCCGCAGTTTTCTCAAACTTTCCGCGCCTGTTCTGCTTTCAGTGCGGCGCCGTACCCCTTTACGTGTGCGTGTAGAATATTTTTCCGCAGTCAAGGCCGCCCCTTCCGTTCCGCCGTTCGCAATAGTCGCGCCCTTTTCAGAGGGGGCGGTTCCGCCGATTGAATATTATTTTTTTATTATTTTTTTCGCATTTATTTTTCTTTCTGCCTTCGTTGGCCTTCGTTGGTCTTCGTGATCCGGGCCCGCCCTGTCCTGCCCGCCTGAGGTCTGCGCCCTGTGCAAATATATGTACACCCCCCCCCTAAAATTTTTGGGGAGAGAAAACATTGTGCGGCGGTTAAGTGTGGCGCAGGTGCTATGCTTCAAGATTTTAACTCCCCTTCCCCTACACCCCCTTACAATTTCCCTTGTCAGTTTTTCCATTGGGTCGCGCCGGTTCCGGGATCGCGGTAAAGATCTACAGGGGGTCGGGGGCTTCCGGATCTGGTAGCGCTTGCCGCTGTCAGTAAACTCAATACTATTAGTGACATAAACGCGCCGCAGGTCGTCCCGTATCTGCTCCCGGTGCCGGGTGCCGCGGTGATCCGCCGCGTATACTCCCCGTATTGGGTGCCCCTTGCTGTCAATCTGCGGTAGAGTTGGAAGGCGTCCTGCCCTTACAACGGTATCCCGGCCCGCTCCCGCTTGTAGGTGTATGGGGGCCTGCAGTACGTCCAGATAATGTTATTTGCCGCGCCTTGTGTGTATTTAGTGGGATCCCGTCATAGTTCCTGTAATTTGATCTACTGCAGGGCGGGGCCGCGTAAAAATTAAACGTCCGCGCCGGTGTAGTCCAGGGCGCAAAGTGGTACATAGTAAGGGGAGAGAGTTCCCACAGTAGGCGGCGTATACTTTGTATGTTATGTATTCTTTGTATTCCATGTATACATTGTATACGATGTATTAGCGCAAAGAAAGCGCCCCGCTGTTATGCAAGGGCGCGTGTAGTTATTCGTTATGAGTTGCGGAAACTTCCGGGAGTTTCGCCTTGTTCTATTGGTGTTATCCGTGTCAGTCCTTCGCCTTCTACTTTGTCGTCAATGCCTGCGGGTTCGTAGTGTTCGCCGTTAATGTCGTAGCCGCCAAATTCTTTTATCCAGTTCTTAACAGTCGATACACTGACGCCGCCCGCTTCCGCTATATCGTGAAGTGTTACGTCGGTCTTACTTATTGACGCCTTCATGTAAGCAAGTTCTACAGCCGCGTCTAGCTTTTCCTTTCTCTTTTCGCGGGCGTTCTTCTTTCGGGATCCTGTGGAAGTCGCCGCAGGTGTCGCGCCGTATCCGTTATAGTTCCGTCCCGGATCCTGTCCAGGTGCCTTTGCTTCGCTGTATTTCTGGGTGGTCTTGTTGTAGTTTAGGACAAACTCCCCGCCCGCGCCTACTCTGTTTTTGGTTAGCAGTAATTTCTTTTGGTTTGCTGTGGGATCGTACCATAGAAAACAAATATGGGTGCTGTCATTTTCCCAACTTCCAGATTCTTTCAAACTGCTATTCTTTGGGGGTTCTGTTTCGTCCTTCTTTCCTTCCCTGCTTTGCTGTAGGAGTACGAACAAAACAATATTGTTTAATCGCGATATGCGCCGCAGTTTTTCGCTAATGTCTGTAAAGCGTTCGTAGCGGCTCCCGGTCTTTCCTGCAGTTTGAACTAATAGACTGTGGTCTATAATAACTATGGTCGGGTCGTCGTTCTCCCGGAATTGTACGGAATGTTTTATTAATGTTTCTATGTCTTCCAGTGTATAAACGTCGCTGATGATCTGCAGGGGCTTCCTTCCGGTGATTTCCTTCAATGCGCTGTTTACTGCCTGCGCTGTCTGTTCGTCCTTCTTATAGCCTTCTATACGGTCTAGCAGTAGTCCGGAATGAATTGAAACAAGGCGCCGCAGTACGGTTATTTCGTCCATTTCCAGATTGAAATACAATACAGGGTGTTTGTCGTTCAGGTCGTCAATAAAGTTAATTGCTAACGATGATTTCCCGCCGCCGGTGTCCGCCGCCAATACTACGCTATCATGTACACTGATTTTTGCCCGCTTGCTAAATTCCGGGAAACTCTTTATTTCTATGTGTTTGTCGTTCGTCTTCTCAAATACGTCTACTGCGGCGCTGTAGGTTAGCAGGCCGGGAAAATACTGTTCCTTAGTTGTGAAGGATTCCGAAACAATATATAGTCCCCGTTCGTGTGCGCCTTCCCGCAGCGCTAAATATTCTTCATAGCTGCCCGCCGTCGCGTGCTTTACCTTTGCCGCGTCGCCCGGATCCGCTGTAATCGTTACGGAATAGTAGCCGCCCGCTTCCCATTCTTCCGCCGTCATTGCTTCCGGTTCATGTGCTGTGGGTTCACTTTGGGAGAGAGTTCCCACAGGATCCGCCGCAGGCTTCGCCGCGTCCATGTCGTCCAATTCCAAATTATGTATATCTAACATTGTTCAGTTCCATCCTTTCGCCGTTGGTGTCTGGGTCTTCCGCTTCGCCCTTTCCTGCAGGGCCTTTGCTATTGCTTCAAAGCGCCGTTCTTCTTCCGGTGTCAGTGCGTTTACTTTCCGCCCATATTCCCGCCGCTGTTCTTCCGTGTAGAGTGATCGCCCGTAATTTGTACGCTGTTCGTCGGTGTAAAGGCTTCGCCCGTACTCTGTGCGCTGTTCTTCCGTGAAGGCGTCCGCCGGTGTCCATCCGCATAACTTCGCCGCATTTATGATTATCCCGGCGGCGCTGTGGTCGCCGTTGTCGAAGTGGAAGCGGCTCCACCTGTGGGAGTTGTTTCCCGTGTCATTCTTTGGGTTCGTCCTTCCGCACAGGTTTCCCGCGCTCCATGCTTCCGCGCTGTCCAGGTCGTAGCCTAGTACCTTTAGCGCCGTCATTATCGCGGCCCATTCGCCAAAGTCCAGGGCTTCCGGGTCGATTGCCTGTAGTGCGCTTTCTATCATGGTTCTGTTTCCATCACCATTTACAGGCCGTGAAGGTTCAGAGTGAGTTCCCACAGGTCGGGCCGGTGTGATCGTTGCGCGGTACTGCTTCGCCTTGTCCGTGTAGAAGTCGTACAGCCTTAGCAGGTGTTTGCTTTTGTCCCGCGCTATTGGCCTGTCGCGGTATACCTTGCCCGTCACTGTGAAATATCGGCCGCCGTTGGTGTAGAAATAAACTTCCAGTTCGTAGCGCTTCCCGGCTTCGTTCGTGATCCGCCCCGCCGTGTCTAGTAAAAACTGCTTTCCAAAGTTGCGCCCTGCCTGCAGTAGATCTTCACAGTAAAGAAGACAATGCAGGCCCCGCCCGCTTGGGCTTATCTCTGTATAGGTGTCTAATACTTCTATGATCCGGGCCGCGAAGGGTGCCAAATTGCCGTTTTCGTCCATTACGCCGTCAAGATCTACGCCACAATAGCCGCCCGCCAATACTAGGCCCGTACCTTCCACGGCCGCCGATACTATGGGCGCGTTGCCGCGTTCGTCCTTGTGCTTCGTGTCGCGGTGTCTTGCGGTCTTGCCGATATTGGCCGCCGCTTCCGAATAGGTCGCCCAGGTCGCGGCGTCGGTCGTCTTGCCGTCGCGCAGGGTGTAGGGATTTATTGGCGGTTTGTCGTATCCGCCCGCCCCGCCGTGCTTCGTTGGGTTCCATATC
>Ga0326513_10003546_pt1 | contig 11293 bp, 11 predicted proteins | sample 2_2465_0518_D_FD_203654 | JGI IMG/M metagenome (GOLD analysis project Ga0326513, IMG submission 203654) | Bovine rumen microbial communities from UC Davis, California, United States - 2_2465_0518 | ecosystem: Host-associated > Mammals > Digestive system > Stomach > Rumen | place: USA... | reverse complement strand
CGAGGAGTTCGTTCCGTTCATCAACGAGGCGAACGAGATCCGCATCGCTCCGCCGAGCCGTCTTCCTGTGGCATTCGTCAAGATGTTCGACGAGAGGAAGGACGAAGTAATCAGGGAGGTGGCCAGGTCGCGCTACGGCATCAGCGAAGCCGAGCTTCGCGAGCACTGGGAGGACGTCCGCGACTACGAGATCCTCAGGAACGTCTTCATTGGCGACAGACACAACCACTCCGCGTGGCTCGGCACGTTCGAAGTCGCCCCGGAAGACGAATTCCGTCTCCGCGGTGTCAGATCGGAGGCCGCGCCGGGCGTCCGCCGCACGTTCGGCCAGCCGGACGACGGTCTCGTCGGATGCCTCGACAAGAACGGCCGCTACACGGGCAAGTGCGTGAACGGAAAAGAGCGCCTCGTTCCGGTCGCCCTCGTCAGAGGGCTCGTCCACCACACGAACAGCGAGCACGTCCCGGTCTACCTCTCCCGGTGGCACCTCATCATGACGAACTCGTCGAACAACAACTACACGACTCGAGGCTACATCGACTGATGATCGAGTGCTATATCAGGCTCATGGACGGCCTCCTCTCTGTCGAGGGGAGGTGTCCAGGTCTCGCCAAGAAGCTCCAGTACTGGCGCAAGGAGCTCAAGCTGAACGCGAGCACCTGGAGGCGCGAGACCGTCGGGCACGAGGAACAGCTGTACACGGTCAAGACGACGGGCACTGCAAAGTCCGGCGAACCCGTGTACACGCTCTTCACGATGCCAGGCTTCGCCCACCGGGTGCTGGAGCACTGCCGCGAGAACGGCATCGAGTTCGAGTGGCAGGACTGCCGGACTCCGATGCCGGAGCCCGATTACGAAGCCGCGTTCCAGGGTCTTCGCGACTACCAATGCGAGGCGGTCGCGAAGATGCTGGACGCCGGCGGAGGCATCCTGAAGGCTCCGACAGGCGCCGGAAAGACGATCATGTCGTCAGCTGTCATACGAGCGTTTCCGCGCAAGGAGATGATAGCCAGGGGCACGCCGCTCTACGTCTTCACCTGCGCCGACAACGACATCAACCGGAAAAACTGGGAGGAGTTCAAGCAGCTCTTTCCAGACCGGAACGTCGGTCTCGTGTCCGGCTCCGTCCACAGGTACTCGGACGACATACAGGTCGTCACGCTGGATTCGCTCAAGAACATCGACGCGAATCTTGTCGGGGTGCTGATCGTGGACGAGATGCACACGGCGGAGAGCGATAGCCGGGCGGCGACGATCTCGTCGTTCCGGAAGGCCGCCAAGTGGGGCGTGTCGGCTACCCCTACCGGCAGGTTCGACGGAAAAAATCTGGTCGCCGAAGGGCTGTTCGGCCCGATCGTCGCCAGCTTCGAGTACGAAGAGATGGTCGAACGCGGGGCAATCGTCCCCATCAAGGTCTACTGGATCCCCGCCCCTCCGCCACCCAGCATCGACAAATACCACTCGTACCACGACCGCCGGGCCAAGGTCAACTACGGCGCAACCCTGAACATGTCGTTCAACAAGCTCGTCGCACGGATCGTCAAGGCGATTCCCGACGAGATGCAGACCATGTGCATGGTGCAGTACCTGACCCAGATGGCGGAGATCCACTTCCACGCCCAGGACGTCGCATACGTCCACGCCGAGACGGATCCGGAGAAAAAGAACATCCGGAACACGACGGTCGGCGCCGTTTCGCCGAAGCAGCGGATCGAGACGTACAACAAGGTCCGCGACGGCGAAATACGGAAGATCCTGTCCTCCTACTGCTGGAAGCAGGGTGTCGACTTCCCGGCCCTCAGCGTCGTCGTCCACGCGTCCGGAGGAGGGTCGGAGATCATATCGAAGCAGGTTCCCGGGCGCGCATGCAGGACCGCGGACGGAAAGGAGTGCGCCTACGTGGTGGACTTCTCGCATCCGTGGGACAGGGAGCCGCCCGACGAACACGGCAAGAGAAAGCCGGGGCCCATCGCGTCGATGGACCGGTCGAGACGGAAGGCCTACGAGGACCTCGGCTTCGAGCAGATCGAGGTCCAGTCCTTCGAGGACCTTCCGTTCATCAGCAAGGAGGCAAAATGAGCCAGAGCCTTTCGAACAGGTCGCACGACGACATGATGAGGATCTCGGAACTGGCCGAGCAGGCGTACGACGCCTTCTACACGACCATGAACGAGCTCATCCGGTCGCCGATACCGGCCGTGCCGCTGCGGCAGCACCGCTACGCCGACGTCTTCGTCCGCATGGGGGCCCTCTGCTTCGACGAGGGCGTCAGCTCCGTCGACTTCGTGAAGTCCGCCCTCGGGCGGCTCTCGAAGTCCCATGCGTACACGACGCCGGCGGACATCATGGTGCCGAAGGTCGCGAGCAAGACGCTGGCGGACCTGAAGCAGGAGCGCGGCAACGCGGACGAACAGTACAAGTACTTCAGCCGGCTGCTCCTCGAAATGGAGGCCGCCGGAATGTCGGAGCGACAGGCGCTCATCTCCTCGTTCACGCAGTTCCCGGCGTGGTTCCGCGTGTTCTATCCGGAGAGCCCGGACGAGAAGCTGGTCTCGGCGTGGGTCGACATGGCCCGCGACGAGATCGAGCGCAACCACAGCATCCTGACGCTGCTGAGGGAGAAGGACGGGAAGCGCTTCGCCAAGTTCCACAACGCCCTGTACGGAAAGGAGGCCGCCCATGGCTAATTTCGGCTATGACTTCCAGGTCAAGCTGCTTTGCGCCGCTTCCGCCGACCCGCAGTTCTTCTCCTACTGCGAGCAGAACCTCCACCTCAGCGACTTCTCCGACGTCGCGGTACGGTTCGTGTTCGAGGTCGTCCGGGACCATTTCCGGCGCCTCGGATCGATGCCTACGGCCGCCACGCTTCCGGACGAGATCGCCGACGCGCTTGACGCCGCAGAAGGCCATTACGACACGCAGGTGGCCGTCTCCGACGAGTCGGCCGTAGCCGACGTGCTCGAAAAGGTGGCCGCCGCGCTGGAGTCCGGATCGAAGGAGAACACGCCGTACTACAAGGACAAGATGCGCCCGTTCCTGGCGCAGATGCGCCTTGGCTCCATCGACGGCGAGAACATGACCGCCGAGGAGCAGCTGGCGGCGGCGGAGGAGATCAACCGCGGCCTCAAGGCCCTCGACCAGCCGCCGGAGGACGAGATCTTCTCGGACGCCTTCGACGCGACGCCGGAGGAGATTCCGGGCCAGACGATCCGCGTCGGCACCGGCGTATTCGGCATCGACATCAACACCAACATGGGCATCAAGCCCGGCCAGCTGGCGATGCTGGTGGCCCCGTCCGGCGTCGGCAAGACGACCGGCATGATCAACTTCGCCATATCGAACGCGATGCGCGGGCTGCGAAGCCTGTTCATCACGCTCGAGAACCCGAAGGAGATGATCCAGGACCGCCTGCAGTCGATCATGGGCAACATCGACATCACGCTGTTCAAGAAGCGGCGGGAGTCGTGGCCGATCGACGCCAGGAAGCGCCTGGCGTTCATCCAGCAGAAGGACTTCCCGTACAGGGGCTTCATCCAGGTCGCCGACGGCTCGAAGAAGGGCCATACGTGCGCCGACATCGAGGCCCTCATCGTGAAGTGGCGCGAGCGCTGCCTGAAAAGCGGCTGCGACGCCATGCACGCGCCCGTGGTGTACGTCGACTGGCTGGAGAAGATCCTGCCGGACGGCGTTCCGCAGATCAACCGTAACTCGAACTCCGACTTCATCCTGAAGGCGGTGCTGGAGTATCTCGGCGAAATCGCACGGCGGAACGGAGTCGCCATCTGGACGGCCCAGCAGGTCACGCGGGACGCGCAGGACGCCGAAGTCCTGGAGCGCAAGCACATCGCCCACTCGTCCCACTCCCTCGACCCGCTCGACGTATGCATCGGGCTCACGGTGTCGAAGAAGGGGCAGGGCGGACTAAAGATCGTCAACATCGTAGAGGACGCGGACGTGCGCGAACCTCCGAAGCTCGACCGTACGATGAACGTCTCGTTCCTGAAGACGCGTGAATCCACGCCGACCAGCTACGTGTCGTTCTACCAGGGTCCGTCCCTGAAGTTCTGGACGAGCAAGGACTACTGCCAGCGCGTGGACCGCGTGTCGAAGAATCTGGACTTCGAAGCCATGTACGGCATGATGAAGCCCAAGGAGCAGGCAAAATGACCCTGAAGGAACTCACGGCCGGCCTGGAAGCGAAACTCGGCTGCAAGGCGAGGACGTCCTCCGGCGGAAACGGCCTGGAGCTCCTCTTCGTCTGCCCGGACTGCAAGCGGCGCAAGCTGTACGTCAACCCGTCCAAGCGGGTGTGGCACTGCTGGCACTGCGGCACCGGCGGGACTCTGCGCGGGCTTCTCGGCCGAAAGGTCGAGCTGCCCACGCCGGTCCCGGCCCGACAGGAGCGGCGCCCGGCCGGCTACGAGCCGCCGGGCGAGCTCTTGCCGCTCACGCAGCTTCCGGCCGACCACCCGGCTAACGCGTATCTGCGCAGGCGCGGCTTCGACCCGGAGCAGCTGGAGACGAAATTCGGAATCTGCTACTGCCAGCGCGGCCGGAAGTATGCCGGCGGCGTTTTCGACACAAGCAACACCATAGTGATACCCGTCACGCTGAACGGAGCGAACGTCGCCTGGCAAGCCAGGCTTCTGTACGACCCGTCGAGCGTGCCGGAGTCCGAGAAGGGGCTGTACGGCTGGAAGTTCGACGCGGAGGACGGCAAGTACTGCACGCCTCCGAAGTACTTCACCATGCCTCGCTTCAACAAGGGCGAGTACCTCTTCAACATGGACCTCGCGTCGAAGGGAGAGCTGGTCGTCGTCACGGAGGGGGCGTTCGACGCCATGCGCGTCGGCTCCTGCGCCGTGGCGGCGTTCGGCAAGGGCCTGACCGACAACCAGGTCGGCAAGCTCCAGCGGTACTGGAAGGCGGTCGTCCTGCTGCTGGACCCCGACGCGAACGAAGACCAGACCGAACTCGAAAAACGTCTCTCCGGCGGAGGCCCGTCGGTCATCCCTGTTACGCTCGGCGGATACAAGGATGCTGGCGAGGCGCCGCAGGAGGAAATCTGGAACCAGATCGCAGACGCGGCGGACGCGAGGGGCGTCCGTCTCGAATCTCTGCGGTTCGACATCTGAAAGGAAAAACCGATGGACTACGAAGAAACCCTTAAGAAAGCCAAGAGGCTTCTGGAGGTGGCCGGTGGAAACTCGCACCAGTCTCCTCTCGGAAACGACGACAATGCGATCATGCTGCGGTCGGCCCTGCTTCCCGCGGCATTGGAATGCTCGTCGATGCACAAGATCATCGCCAGCATAGCCGCTACGGCGGCAAGGTGCCACGAAATCGACCACCTGAAGGCCCTGCTGCGCCTTATGATGGCCGCACGGCTCGTCATGCACGAGATTGCGCGGCTGGTCGGTGCGCACCCGGACGTCGACAGCAAGTTCTGGGCGTTCAACGGTACCGAGGCGATCGAGAAGTTCCTTACCGACGAGAACAGCGGCAACGACATTCTGTTCGACGACTTCGACAAGGAGTCGCTTGTTCCGAGCGTCGACGACTTCACGCCGGAGGCCTTCGCCGAAGCGCAGAAGAGCGGAGGCGGAGATGCCTGAGCTCGACGAACGCGTCAGGCGAACGGCCGAGGGAATCATCAAAGATATCGGCCTCGGGCTCGAGGAGGACGCGCCGCCCATCGACGTGATACTGGCCTCTATGGATCTGCAGCACACGGCAACGCAGCTGATAGATCTCATAGACGCTCTCCCGCATGTACGGGTGTGGATCAGCGTGGACGACGCGGACGTCTGGCTGAACTTCCAGTCGTTCGACATGAGGATCGACAACGGCGTCATGGCCGGAACGGTCGACGACGATTCGAAGACGCTCCTGCGCCGGCTGTCGATAGCCCTCGACGCCGCGATCATAGGCGTAATGTCGAAAGAACACGAAGACAAAATCGAAGAAACCGGAAAGGAACTGAAATGACCAAGAAGAAAGAAAGCGCCGCCGGCGTCTTTACTCCGAAGGACATCGCCGATACGGCGAAGAAGCACGCGAAGGCCATGGCCGACGGCAACTCGCAGCGCGACCTCGGCGTCATCAACACGCTCAATAACCTCGAAACCGCGCTGATGCGGGCGAAGGCGAACGTCTTGAAGTTCAACTCCAACGAGGACAACCTGGCCGTGATGCGGGTCATTAGGTCGTGGTTCACGGAGTGCACCAGTCTCACAACCGTCGTGCATATCCCGCAGAAGGAGAACCACGGCTACGACATGATCGAAGTCATCGCCGTCAAGGAGCCGATGTACTATACGGAGCTCAACGGGGCAGGCGTCCTCTGCGGAGGAGACGACAAAAGCGGCAACTCGGAAAAGTGGGACGGAGTGGGTGAACAGCTTCTCCACTTCCAGCAATGGAAGAGCTTTCCGATGCCTCCCGGCTATGCCGTTCGCCTGCAGTCGGACGTGTACGACTCGAACGGCTGCATGCTCTACAACGGAGGGCAGCTCGCCACCGCTCCGTGCGTCATCAGGTCCTACGACGACGGGCACATCGGCTTCGGCTCGTCGACCGGAGAGCCGTGGTGGGGCCAGATCGCCGCCGCGAAGAAATCCGTTGCAGACGGACTTCCGATCGACGGCCTCGGCATCGACGTAATCGTCGCCAACAACATCCGCCTTCTCTCGGCCATGCGCAGGTTCATCGACTCCTTCAAGGGATTGACGCATCTCGTCGGCCTCAAGGTGAAGGCGTCCTACGCCGGGAAGGAGAAGACCCTGCGAAACGAAATCCGCCGGTTCGTCGAGTACGACGGCATGATCCGCGGAGAAATGCGATGAACAAGGCGACGCTGATCCTCGGTCTCGCGATGCTGCTCACCGGATTCTGGATGGCCATGGAGTTCGTCGTCGACTACAACGACGCGAGGAAGTGGACGTACAGGTTCGGCGAAGACGAGAGACGAAACCACCTCAAGGCGATACGGCGTGCGTGCCTGCGCACGGCGGCCCCGTTTTGGATCGGAGGCCTCGTGCTTGTCGCCGCGTCGTTCGTGATCGGAGGCTGACATGAACGCCGTTGAAATCATCATGCGGCGCGACGGCGTGCTGTTCGACGACGCGCAGAAGACCGTCCAAAACGCCATCGAAGCCGTCGCGGCGAAGATCGCCGAGGACGGAGCGACGGCGGACGGCGAAGAGGTCTGGACGCGGGAGACGGGACTCGAGCCGGACTATCTAATGGCATACATGGACGCCGTCTACCTGGCAGTCGGGAAATACGAAAAGAAGAAGCCAGAGACGCCGGAGAAGCCGAGCTGCGTCGTTCTGCCTCCGGTTCCGGGAAGGGCCGCCTACAAGGACGAGAACGGCAAGTTCCACAAGGCGAAGCCTCCGATTCCGTGCAGGACATACGTCAACAGGACGACAATGTCGGCAAAGGGGCCGCCCGTGCCGATCTTCCACAAGGACTTCGCCAAGATCCGCCTGACCGGATTCCGGTCCGACGAGCGCGTGGTCGGATGGGAGATCGTCGCGTCGCCATGGGCGATGCGCGGAGGCGACCTGTGGCCGAGCAACAAGTTCGAGGCCATCGCGGTGATCACGCAGGCCAACAAGCGCCTCGCTCCGTTCGTCGGCAAAAACACGGCGTTCCTGAACTATCTCTACCCGTTCCTGAAAGAGGACGTGGAGGAGATGGAGAAGCGCGGCCTGCAGCTGATCCTCAGCAAAATGACGGAAGAAGAACGCAAACTCTATCTCGAAAGACACGGCAAGGCGCAGACCGCGCCAGCCAAGCAACCGGAACAACAGGAGATGTTCAAATGAAAGGAATCCCTTTGCGCAACATTCTGCGCGACCACAACGAGGCGATCATGCTGAAGGCCCAAGTCTGCGACCAGGAAGGAGGGGTCGACGTCTTCGTCCAGCTCCCGGTCCTCCACATGAACTGCGGAGACCGGCTGATCGCCCTGTCCGCCGGATGGAACGACATCGTCACGGAAGACGACCAGTTCACGTTCAAGGTCAAGGCGCAGGCGTACGACTTCTACAAGATCGTCGGCGCGGTCATCAACCCCTCCGACGTGTGCTACCTGACATGGGAGTGGTTCGAGCTCAGCCTGTCCGGCAAGACGAAGATCGACTACAACGACCTTGTTCCCGCCGGGCAGAAGGACGAGCTCAGCGTCAAGCTGCTGAAACTGTCCAGAACCACGGACCCGCTCGAGCTCGGCGCTCCGATTCCGTTCAAGCGCAACTACGACCATAAGGCGTAGAATGGCCATGTCCAAGCCAAAGCGGCTCAAGAAGGTCGTCAAGGAGGAGAAGGAGCTCTTCGGCGAGTTCCAGAAGCTCCTGACGAAGATGAAGGAGTCGCTCGACAAGCACGAAAAGGAGATGGGAAAGCCGCTGCCGGCCGAGATCGTGTCGCTAGACTTCGCCACGTCCCGTCTTCAGGACACGCTCTGCCAGTCGGAGCACGAATGCGATTCCCGGGGGATCGAGGAATGAGCATCTCCAACCATTCCCTGGCGAAGATCGTTCACGCCGACCCGCCTCATCCGAACCGGTATCTCGGCTGGGACGAAAAGCTCCTCCTGAAGGAGATCGCCATGAAGGCGGCGCTGATCACGAAGCTGCTGGCAACCCTGCTGTTCGAGCTGAGGTGCCAGAACGTGGAAAACAAAAACAAAAACAAGGAAAGCAATGAACACCGAAACAACTCCACCTCTTCAGGCGCAGTCCCTGGAGCTGGAGGCGTCTCCGAAGAAGCGGGCCCGCCCGAGGAAACCGGAGAAGACTCCTGAGGAAAAGGCCGCCGAGAAGGAGGCGAAAAAGGCAGCGAAGAAGCAGGAGGAATACCAGCTTCTGCCGCACTGGTTCCACGGGAAGACGGACCAGGACGTCGTTCCTGGAAGAGTCTGCCTCAACGGATCGGGTCCGACCCCGTCGCAAATCGCCTTCATACTTCCTTCTCCGGCGCCAGGCGAAGTCTACAAGGCGTCGCCGTTCTCGTCCGACCAGGCGAAGGCCCTCTTCCGCATGCTGTACAAGGTCGGCTTTCCGTCCGCCGAAGCGTACTGCACCTACGCGGTGAAGTACGCGCAGAAAGGCTCGAAGAAGCTGACTACGGCGGACGCGAAGCAATGCTCGCGCATGCTGGCCGAGGAGCTCGAGGAAGTCGATCCGGAGATCATCGTCCCATGCGGCGCCCTGGCGCTGTTCGCCGTCGCCGGAAGGGAGTACCCGATAACGTGCTGCCGTGGCGCCAGGATGCAGCTGGAGGTCGCCGGAAAGCGGCGAACCGTCATACCGGTCCACTCGATGGACTCGGTGCTTCACGACGCGAAATACGAACCGTCGACGCTTCGCGACCTAAGGCTCGTGAAGCAGACGTGGTGCCACGAGGTTCCGCCTGCGCCGGAATGCCGTATCGACGTCGTCCACACGGCCGACGAAATGCGGCAGTTCGCCGATTGGCTGCTATCGAATCCGAACGGGATCCTGATGGGGCTCGACTGCGAGTGGCACGGACACAACTGGCAGGATCCAAAACGCTACCTGCGCACGGTCCAGATGGGCTGGGACGACGGCTGCGTGACGATTCTCGAGGTCACGTCGGAGGGCGGGAAGCCGCTCTACGACGACTTCGACGGTGTCATGGCGCAGCTCAAGCGCGTCCTTGAATCCAGGAACGTCGCGATCGTCGGCCAGAACATCTCGTCGGATGCCGAGTGGCTTCTCAGCTACGGCATCGACATCCGCAAGTCGATCGTGTTCGACACCATGCTGGCCGAGTACATCACGAACCCCGCAGGGCCGTTCGGCTTGGAGGAGCTCGCGATGAAGTACACGGACTACGGACGCTACTGCGCGGACGTGGAGCTCTGGGTGAAGAACCACCCGGCCCTGTGCGACTCGGACGAGGAAGACGGCTTCGGCTGGGTTCCGCGTGACCTGCTGCTGCCGTACGGCGGAGCGGACGTGGACGTCCTGCGACCGATCATGCGTGAGCAGACGAAGAAGCTGAAGGAGCTCGGCATGCTGTCTCCGCGAGGCGACAATGGCCAGTATCCGTCGCTGTTCGACACGACTATGACAATGTCAGACATCCTGCTCGAGCTAGAGCTGAACGGCATGCCGCTCGACCAGAGCCGGCTCGCCGAGCTCGTCAAGGCGTACCAGGACAAGAAGGACGAGATCTACGGAAAGCTCGTCTCGATGGCCACGGCCCTTGGAATGCCCGAGTTCAATCCGAGGTCGACCGACAGCGTCCGCAAGATGCTGTTCGACGTTCTCAAGCTCCAGCCGGTGAAGACCACCGGCGGAGACAACTGGGCGGAAGCCATGATGAACGCCCAGATGGACAACGACGAACTGGACGCGATCTCCACCGACAAGGCCACGCTGGAGATCCTGCAGGACAAGCATCCGTTCGTGAAGACGCTGCTGGACCTGAGGCGAATCGACCAGCCGTGCAAGACGTGGCTGCGCTACAAGGACGACGACGGAAAGCCGGCCGGCATTCCGGCGGTTACGTGGGCGGACGGGAAGCTGCATCCGCACTTCTCACCACTTACGGAAACGGGACGGCTGAGAACGTCGTCTCCGAACTGCCAGAACTTCCCGAAGAAGGCGGAGGGCTACCTTACGCACATCTTCGGGGAAGGGAACGAGCCGCCGGACATCCGTACGATCGTCGTCCCTCGCAAACCTGGCTGGGTGATGCTCGAAGGCGACTTCTGCCAGGCAGAGCTGTTCACCATGGCGAACCTGTCCCAGGACGAGAACATGATCAAGGCCCTCACGACGCCTGGGCTGGACCTCCACGACAAGACGGCCGTGGACTCGTTCGGCCTGCACATGTTCGACGCGAACGGCCACGAGGTGTCGGAAGACGATCTTGTGGCTCTCGCCGCTCAGCTGAAGGACATCGGTGGCGCCGACTCAGACGAGTTCCAGCACTTCATGAAGGAGCTTGTCTACGTCAACCAACAAAACGAAAGACTGACAAGAGCCGAGTTCAAGAGCGGAATCCGCGTGTCTGCCAAGTCGATCAATTTCGGCATTCCGTACGGACGAGGCGCAAAGGCCATCGCCCTTCAGATCAAAGCCGAGACAGGAACGACGAGATCTGTCGAAGAAATCGCGGCCGAGATCGAAGAAGTGCTTCGCAAATGGAAGACCGTCGCCTACCCGACGACCTGGGCGTGGCTGCAAAGCTGCGCGCAGTGCGTCTACGACCCCGGATACCTCAAAAACCCGTGGGGTCGGCTCAAAGTCGCCAA
>Ga0326513_10003545_pt1 | contig 11294 bp, 11 predicted proteins | sample 2_2465_0518_D_FD_203654 | JGI IMG/M metagenome (GOLD analysis project Ga0326513, IMG submission 203654) | Bovine rumen microbial communities from UC Davis, California, United States - 2_2465_0518 | ecosystem: Host-associated > Mammals > Digestive system > Stomach > Rumen | place: USA... | reverse complement strand
ACCAGTCATGAACGCTGGTCAGGAGATGATTGCCAAAACGATCCTGTCATATGTCGATAAAAACACCCGTGCTACCACACACCGCGAGTGTGTTATTTTGGGGCCGCGCCAGTTCGGTAAATCTACCCTGCTTACATCCATTGCTAACTATATTGAGGCTTATGTGCCTGGATTCGAGAACTTGAACGTGGTCCATACGATGCATCAGGCTACGGCGGCGGCTAAGTTCTTCAAGCAGAAGATGGCGCCGATTATTACTAATGTGGCACCAGAGATTTACCCGACTATCGAAAGGGACTCACTCGGTACGTCTACGCTCCTGCATTACAAGGATATTAAAGGTATTCGCCGTGGAGGCTATTATGAGATTACTTCTGCTGGTTCTAATTCTGTGCGTTCTGGTACTGTATCTGTTTGGCTATGCGACGAGCCTTCAGAGTACAGAAGCCCCGAAGCTGTGGAAGACTCAGTGTCGGGCGCTATTTCTAGCTATGGCTGGTCTTTTACTGCTTATATTGGTACTTTCTCGGACAGGCTTACTTCGTATTTTCTAAATAAGATTCAGACCGCTATCGATAATCCGAACGAGATGGAGCTTGTGTTTATTCCGTGGTTCTTAGTTTATGGGCGTGAGGGCGATGGCGTCGGGCTATCAGAAGACGATTACACCGCTTATGACAGAGAGGTGGTTATTCCTGAGATGTCCAAATATCACGTCCCAAGGGAGCAGTGGCACGACAAGATTGGCTGGTACCATAGGCGCGCTCTCCGCACGAGCAAGATGCGCTATGAGTTCCCGACCTCTATTGATGACATTATGACGCTTACGGCTGACCGACTAGTGTTCGATAAGGAATCGTTGAAGAAACAGGAGGATAACCTGTTGGCAGGAGAACCGATGAGGATTCTTACGGATAACGCTACTGGCAAGGTCGAGATGCAGCAGACCGAGTCGTCCCCATTCAAGGTGTTCCGCCGTCCTATTCTGGGGCACAAGTATCGTATCGTGATTGACCCAATTACGGCTCGCTCTCAGGAGACTGACTTTTTCGCTATGCATGTAATGGACATGTCGAATCATGAGCAGGCTGCAGTATTTAGGGGCAAAGGCATGTCGGATGAGGATTATGCCGACTGGGCTGTATCTATGGGGACGATTTATAACCGCGCTGAGTTATGCCCGGAAATCAATGTCGCCAATGGCTTTATCGTAGCGGTAAATGCGAGGAGGTATTATAGATGGTTCTACCAGGACAAGAAGAGTAGAGCCGATCGAATCCCAGGGCTCCGTACTACTGTAACTTCAAAGGAGCTGTATATAGATAAGCTTTCTGCTCTGTTGGATAGAGAGGGTATTAAGATTCATGACGAGGATACGCTGGACGAGTTGCGTAGCTTTATTAAGATATTCAAGAATGGCGGTGCATCTGTGAAGATGGAGGCGAAGAGAGGGCATCATGATGACCTTGTCATGGCTTTGGCTATGTACGCTGGCTCGCTTACCATGCAGGAATTAGACCGCGGGAAGAGGCACTCTTTCGCAATTCTTTAAACGAATTTTCCGGTTAGCTAAACTGCCCATGCTATAAGATAGTTAGACCTACCAGTCGTATAAGACCGAATTGATTTGACCCCGACAGACCGCGAATCTGTAGAGGCAACAACGATAGGAGGCCGGATACAGACAAAATTACGAATAGACAGAATCGCAATCTGCCGAGGCGTGATTGGTGAATAACTATCAAATTTAATCTAAGGATTTTTAGTCCATTATGGCAACTGAATACACAACTTGGACCCAGACCCTAGTTGGCGAGCCAACCGCTCCTTCAACCAAGTCTGTCTTCGATTACGATATTCAATTCCCTCTATATCGTGAAATCGTTAAGCGCGACCTCATCGATGAGCCTATGATGAAGAAAGAACTCAGCTCTGCTGAATCATTCTTCACTGGCGAACGCATGATTGACGCTGGTACTCTTCTATCAAACCTTAAGTATGGTCAGGAACTTATCGTTAATGTTCGCAAAGACCAGAACCCATTCAGCCTCTTCCAGAGCAAAGCTCTCGAATATAAAGCTAATGGCGAAGATGAATGTCATGACCACCTCGTACTAGACTGCGAAGTTCCATGCATTAACACTCTTCCAACTTTCGAACAGCTTCGCTTCCGCTTCGACTGCGAATACGCTTACGGCGTCCGCATGTGCGACAAGAACAAGGATTTCTGGGATACGGCTCTATTTACTCGCCAGTACGCTCTTTCAAAGCGCGCATACGAGTTCGGCCGCGAGGTAGATTTGTGGAACAAGGTTATCGATGGCCTTATCGCTGCTCCAGCAACGACTGTCGATGCTAAGATTGCTGCTAAGCACCCAACCCATTACTGGGATGACCAGGGCGCTGTTGCAACTAACGCTCGCTGCGTAGTTCCAGAAGCTCTCTACTACCTATATCACGCTTACGACAACATTAACCCAACCGTCTTCATCACCGATGAATTCGCAACTGAGTTAATCCGCAGCGTTGAAACCGTTTACAACCTAAACTTCAGCAACACTCGCGTAAATACCTACGAAGCATGGCACTTGCCTGGCTTCCAGCTCGCTCCACGCGTCAAGGAAATCCTTGGCATCAACGCTCCAGTAGTAGTCCTCGAACGCAGCCCATGGCTAACCATCGGCGGTGCTGGTTCTGGTGCTGCCTCTGTCACCACCAAGTATCCACTCTGGAACGACGACGCAACCAAGCAGTACGTTGCTATTCTCGACCCACGCGTCGGCTATAGCTTCGAAAAGCAGGGCTACCACCTAGAAATTAAGCCATATGATTGCGACAAGCTATATGTCGGTATGATTGATACCGTATATGTAGGCTCAGGCATCACCTTCCCTGTATTTGGCTTAATTATCGAATTCGATCCATTTGTCTATTGCTAATAGCTAATCGGCAAGAAACCTCCTTCGGGAGGTTTTTTGTTATTATGAAGATATGGGGAAGATAGTAATAGACACGAATAACTTGCAATATAAAGCCTTTAGGAAAGCTTATCCGAGAGGGAAACATAACGGCGCCTATTATTACGCGAAAGAGATAGAGAAGAACATGCTCCCTCTTATAAAAACAGATAGAGACTGGGATCTTCTTGGTATGATGTTTACTCGTCATTATCATCGGTCGATTATCTTTATCCACCATTGTTTGGATTGGGACAAAACATACCCGTGGATTGCCAAGCTTGAAGATCCGATTTTAGTAGTGTCGACAAAGCCTACTCTAGAGTGGGCTAAGAGTAATGGGTACAAAGCGATATTTTTGCCATTGTCTATAGATGTTGATTATGTTAGCCAATTCAAGGCCGAGAAGACGAAGAAGGCTTGCTATGCCGGAAATCGCTGGTCGTTTAAGAAAGAGCAGGAAGACAAGAACTTGCCGAAAGACCTGGACTTTCCACCAAAGGACTTGGAGAGAGAAGAGTTATTGAAGTTCATTGCTCCATATGAAGAATGTTATGCTATTGGCAGATGCGCTCTTGAGGCAATGGTGCTTGGGTGCAAGATTAAGCCATTTTTAATGGACAGATATCCAGACCCGAATTATTGGAAGATTCTTGATAACAAGGAGGCGGCGCAGATGTTACAGGAAGAGCTTGACAAGATTGATGGCAGAGCATAAGATACTCTAGTACCTCCGAAAACAATATTCCAGAAAGACTTGCTCGAAAGAGTGAGTTTTTTCTTTTGGTATAATGAGCGTATAAAGGAGGAATATATGGTGAGGTACATTAGAACACCGATAACCCCTAAGAAACCAAGGCCGCTTTTGAAGGAGGACGATGACAGAGAAGCTGAGGAGTAACATCCCCGGTCCGTGCTTCGGAAAGGTCATTTACAAGACTCCGCATAAAGCAAAAGGCGAAGCTAGATATACGAAGATAAAAGGGCTCTGGGGCGGGTCAGAGCACCCATACTTCTGCTCTAGATGCCACGCCTGGCACTTAACATCGGAGAAGGATATAAGTAGGAAAGGAAAACATGGCAAAGGTAAATATATTAGCCGAGATTATGAATCACGACGAAAGGGAAATAATCGAGTTCGCTACGGAAGAAGCAAAGGCGATTAGGGCTACATTTTTAGCCGCTTCAAAGGAGAACAAGCCAGAGAAGTTTTACTCGGTCGCCGCTGATTTGGAAATCCTCACAAGCATTTTAGTCGCTCTTGATAGACGAAACAAAGAGCACACGCTACAATAAGCTTATAAATTAACAGAAAGGATACTTCGTGGATAATACCCCTGAAGCGGCCGGCGCAGCACCAGCTCCGCAGACCGAAGCAACACCTATCAACACTACTCCAGAGCAGGCTCCTGCTGCTCCAGACATGCATGGCTTTACGAGCGACCAGCTCGCTGACATGAAGAAGTTCTTCGAGAGCAACGGAGGCTTCGACAAGATAAAGGCTAAGATTAGCAATCCTGAGCCTAAGGTGGAGCAGAATGTTTTAAATACTCCAGCTCCAAATCTCCCGAACCAAGAAATGCAGCCACAAGCGCAGGCAGAACAGCCTGCTTACAGAGCTCCAGCTGGTTCTATCACGCCACAAGAATTCTTGGCCCAGCAATACTTCGGCGCATTGGCTCGTGAAGAGAAGTACGCGCCGATTGCTAAGGAAGTTGAATCTGGCGCCGTCTTAAAGGATATGGCAGCTCTTAATATTAGGCCTATCAACCAGGATGGCTCAATTAACGATACGATGGTCCGCCGTTACCTAGACCTCAAGGCTCAGACAGTTGTCGCAAAACAGACCAGCGCTGTCCCAGAGGCTAGCGCAGCGCCAACTGTTGAGTATGCGCCATTCGACGATAACAACATGGACATGAGAAGCGCTATGGCGGTCCTCCAGCAGGATTCGATGCTCCGCTCCCGCGGTCTAGCAGGAAATCCTCAGGCAGCTAAAGCCGAAGAATTCATGAAAAAGATGCTTAATGGCCAGAAATAGGCTATAATAAAAAAGTTCTTTACTCCAAAAAAGAATTCAGCGAACGCCCCGGCTATTCGAAGGGGGCGTTCTTTTTTGTCTGCAACTGTGCATAAGATAAAATAAAATTATGAAATTAGTACAAAATCTTTACGGAAAAGAGGCTTAAATGGAAAGCTTTGACTTCATAGACTGGGATAATAAGTGGAATTACCCGATTCAGTGGCTAGAAGAGTCAGAATTCGCTAGAAATTCATACCATTACTGGTTGTGGAGGGCGAATTTAGCTAGATTAGGTAAGCCTTGCAAGAATTTATACCAAGAGGAGCTTAAGAGCAATATCGCTAAGGTTGCCGATATTACTGAGCGCAAGAAATACGAGGAAGCGTGCGTGTGCGTTCCTGAGGGCACGTCGTTTGCAATCAAGAAGGCAGTAGACAATCGTGCTAACCAGATGGCTTCAGGCGTAGACACTTATGAGTATCAGCCGTTTGACCCATACAACATCTTAGAGGCTGACTCTAGTGACCGTTTAGCAGCACTTTGTAAGCAGGACTACATCAAGAATAAGCTCAACATTATGTCTGCGACCTTCTCTCGTGACCTTACATGGGCTGGCGTAGCTGCCGTTTTGATTAAATACAACCCAATCACAGACAAAAACTGCGTCATGCGCGTTAATCCGAAGAACATTTGGTTTGATACTAAGTACTCTTCGCTCGGAAAGGAGCGCTTCCGTGGCTATTCGACCATGATTAGCTGGAGAAAGCTCAAGAAGATGGTTGAAGACGATGGAGACGAGGTAAACCTTACGATTAAGGCTCCAGATCGTAGCATTTTCGGAGAAGACGGTAAGGTAGACGAACACGCTAAGTACGGAAACCGCAAAATTCGCACTCTTAACGGTCTCGACATCTATGTTGAGAGCTTAAACCGTCTCGCTACCAGCACTCAGCTCTCTGGCGGTCTTAAACATTTCGACGAGTTCGACCATGACCTACGCACCTGCTACAACCTTAACTGGTATCGCACATACGCCACCGACGGAAAGGCTAAGACCGATTCTAAGTACGGCGGCGACGACGTAGAGCTCACTGTCTTATATGACCTTGATAATAAAATCGAATTCAAGATTATTAACCGCCGTTATGTCATCTCGGCAAACAGCAAAGCATTCAAGCGCAAAATCGCGTTTAATATCACCAACCCTGCAACCGGTGAGCAGAAGGTTCGCATAGACGACTTCTGCCTCGACTGTCCATTAAAGTTTCAGTTCGAGGAACAGGAGAACATGGATAAATTCCCGCATCCGTTTTCTCCTATATTCGGCTTGCTCGATACTCATGACGAGCTATGTGCTTGGAGAGCAAAACGCGAACATGTATCGAAGATTCTATCTATCCTTCGTATCGAGACGAACGCTGCAGACGCAGTTTCGCTCCGTGGCGTGTTAAATATCATGGGTATCGTGCTTGACGATATTCAGGGCGACATTAACTCGATTAACTTCCAGTACGACTACACTGCAATCGATAGCGAGATTACATACCGCGAGGCTATAATTCAGCAGTTACTACATGCTTATGACCAGTTTGACGCTATGCAGGCGATGGGCGACCGCGCATCTGCAGCTGAGTCTGGCATGGCGCTCGGCGCTGTTGCTCAGGGTCTTGCTACCCATCAGAACGCAATCATGGAGCTTTACGCAGATATTGCTCGCCAGTGTCTCGCCAACCGTGTTGCTTACTCGCCAAAGCAGGAATTCCTAATCAATAACTATGGTGGAAATTCTACTGTAACGGTTCAGGAGATGGCTCTCGATGCAATCATTGATGTTAAGCCAGCGATGGCGAAGAAGATTAACGAGCGCACGATTGCTGCTAACGCCCTTCAAATTGCCGCTAACTTCGGTCAGGCAGGTCTTATCAATAAGAATGGCGTAGCTGCTATGATTGAACTCGCTCTTATGGGCACGGTCCCTCGCAAGATTGCAGAATCGTTCGTCCAAGAACAAGGCCCAAGCCAGGAAGAGATTGCTCTCGCCCAGCAACAGGCTCAGAACGAGGCTATGGCGCTTCAGCAGAACCAACAGGCATATGAGCGCAACCCAGTTGCTTATGAGGGCGAAAACATTATGAATACTCGCTCTCCAGAAGAGATTGACCAGATTATCGCTGGTTTAGGCGGAGGAGAAGGCGGAGAGAACCCGCAGAACCTAACTGACGAAGAGATTATGGCAATGCAGACGCAGGGTGGCCCAGAAGGCATCGACATGATGTCTCAGGAAGGAGCCATGGTTTCCGGCTTAGCAGGCCAAACCCCTGAATCTGGAGCAGACCTAGCAAACCCTAACGCGATGATTTAGGAGGGAATATGAGTTTACAGATTCTTTATCCAGAAGAGGATAGGAAAATCCATGCACATTCTTCTATCGACCAGTTTAGTAAGTTTATTGCAACGTATGAGAGGGGCGGGTGGACCCCTATCTCATTCGATTACTTGGACTATATCGATTGCGATAAGCCAGTTTCGCATAAGGTTATTATCGAGTTCGATGATAAGCTAGGCTACTACTTCCCGATCGATGAGTGCGAGTTCGAAACGGATGACGTTATCTTAATGGAGCAAAGCGGAGTAGTCCTTCGTGAGCTCCCTGAATGTATGGGCGAAGGCTTTTACCAGGCATACGAGAATTCTGATACGATTATCAACTTCGATAATTCCTCTCTCGGCACTCATAATAAATACAAGCTTAAAATAGGCACGGATTATCTGATGGCGGAAGACTTTCTGCCTGGGGACGATGGCCAATAGTATCATTAAAGTATGGAATATGACATCAAGAATATGCCAGAGAAGAACTGCCCACCAGTTAACTGCAACCAAGTGAAAGATAACTGCTGCGGCATCACCAAGGTAGTCATTGCCGCTGTCTTAGGTGACGATAGCGAAGATTCTAAGGTCAAGCCATATAATGGCGCATACTGCAACAAGATTGTAGAATATGAAGCCAATGGCGCTATCTATTTCTATTCTTCAGATGGTATCTACACGAAACTAGGCAATAAGCTCCCATCCGCAGGCGTCGCATCCATTGAGTATGTCGACACTCAGGATAGGAAGGTTCTGAAATCTGCGAAAGATTATGCCGATGCTGGCGACGCGGCAACGCTTCAGCTTGCTACGACTCAGGCTCAGGCTCGCGAGGCTCAGGTTCTTCAAGACGCTAAGAACTATGCTGATGGCAAAGATGCGACCATGCTCTCGACTGCTAAAGGCTATACTGATAGCGAAATCGCTGCTGAAGACCTACTCTTAAAGGGTTATGCTGACTCAGGCGATGCCGCTACTCTTCAGGCAGCTAAAGATTATACCGATTCGGCTGCTTCTGGCGTGGTCACTAAGACTTACGTCGATAATGGCGACGCTAACACTTTAACCACTGCTAAGAACTATACCGACTCTGAGGTAGGTGGTCTTGAGGCATCGCTCGCCGCTGTCGCAACAAGTGGCGACTATTCTGACCTAATAAATGCCCCAGTCGTTCCAAACATTACAGTTACGAGCGTTGACCCAGGTGAAGGCGCTGCGTTAGCTGCCAATAACTTCATCTTCGTCTACGACGGAAACGGAGCCTAGGATGGCTTGGCAGCTGATTGGCACCGCTACTTTGATAAATGGCGGCGACACCATGGGGTGGTGCCATTTTGAGTATGATGACAGTTCGAGTGAACCAAGACTTGTTCGGCTGCGCATAGAAGGACGCTCAGGTTATAGTTGGTATTGTAATTTCGAAAATGTCACAGTCGATGGCAACAATGTCGGGTCGTGGCAAAATCTAACACAAAACAGTGGGGCTTTCTGGAGCGGATATGTATCAGGCGGCAGGAGTGTCGCTGCTTCATGGACTAACCCATGGTGGGGAGGCACTCAGTACCCAAGCATTTCTGGGTATCTCCCGTCTGCTGGCACTGCGCCTACTGACCTCACTGCTACGCTCGTAGGCTTCGGCTCAGATTGGGCACAGATTGCAGTATCAATTAGCTCATATGGCACTCCGTCTACTTCTGCTAATCGCTACATTGAAGCAGGCGTCTGTCAGGGCCCGAACTATGGCGGTCCTTATAAATACGCGACTGCAAAGGCAGTGACCTCTAACACCTTCACGATTTCGAATACATCTCCTGGTGGCACTATGACGATAGCGCCTAACACGAGCTATATCTATGGCGGATACGCAACGAACAACACGGTAGATGTAGCGACGGTAGGCGGCACGTTTGTAACCCTGCCTTCTGCCCCAGTTTTGAGCGCTGTCGATATGGGAGGCGGACAGATCGAAGTTGATGTGACGCATGCGGCCGAAGGTTCTGCATATCAGGTGACAGAGGAGTATTCTGTCGACGGCGGTACGACCTGGAATCAGATTTTAAACAATAAGTTCTCGCTGCTATTAAATGCTCAGACGGTTGTTACGGTTAGACGAGTAAGCACGGCTGGTGCATCAACTAGCACGATTACGATTACTCCTCAGTTCACTACGGCAATTTACGCGTCTGTCATTAACCAGACGAAAAAGGTGAAGCACATCTACGCTTCTGTGAACGACCATACGAAGAAGGTCAAGAAAGTTTATGTTTCTGTTAATGGATTAACTAAGAAGGTATTTGAGGATATTTAATGGAAGATATACTTATTAACATCATAGCTGTCGGAGTCCCATCTGCCACAAGCGTTATAGTAGGTTTCTTCAACTACAAGGTAGCTTCTAGAAATTCAGCTAAGTCTAGCATCCTTCAGCTTATTATGGAGGATAGGATGGACTGGAAAGACGGCAAGTTCCCGAGCAATTACCAGGCCGTATTGCACGAGTATGATATCTACAAGAAGAACGGTGGAAACTCATACGTCGAACAGCGCGTCGAGGAATACAAGGCTTGGTATGCTAAAGTAGAAGAAGAATGGAAAAATGGAAGAACATTATTGGATACGAAGGAAGATACCAAGTAAGTTCCTTCGGTAGAGTCAAGAGTTTGCCCCGTTGGAGCGACAGGAATTGCCGTCGGCAGAGCAAATATTTTGAATACAAGATGCTCCCAGAGAAGGTGCTGTCCCCAGCCGTTTCGGGGAGATACGCTATAGTCACTTTGTGCAAAGATGGCAAAAAGGTAAACAAAAGCGTACACCGTCTAGTGGCGGAAGCCTTTATTCCCAATCCGGATAATTTGCCAGAGGTCAACCATAAAGATTGCAACAGATACAACAATAGACTGGAGAATCTTGAATGGTGCGACCGAGAATACAATATAAATTATGGCAACCGGACCAAGTTAGCGGCTGAGGCTTGCGAGAAAAAGGTCAAATGCATTGAAACCGGCACCGTGTACGCTAGTCTAACAAGGGCTGCCTCCGAGCTCAATCTTCAGAAGTCGAAAATATGCTTAGTGTGTCGGGGGAAGAGGCTTACGACAGGCGGACTCCATTGGGAGTATGTGAGTTAATCAGTATAAAGCTTGGTATAAAGAAATCCAGGAAGCAAAAGCTAAAGAGGTTCGCGAGTAATCGCGAATTTCTTTTTGTATAGAGGCGTGTCGTAAAATAAAAGTATGAACTTAGATGACTTTTCATATGAATACGATGGGAGGAGATATGTCGACCCTAACGTGTTGTTAGCGGACCAGAACGCATTTATCGACAACTATCGTAATCTTCAGGCGCAGAACAACGCGCAAATCGCCCAGCAGACGAGAGCGCTAGGCACTCAGGTCCCGAGCCAACTAGGCGGATTAACAGGGGGAGGCTCATACTTTAGGAGTCGTTATCAGACTCCTCAGACCAATCAGGCTATTGCCGAGCTAAGAACTGCCGCTCAGGCCCAGGCTCTTCAGCAGGCTCTCCAGAATGAGTTAGAGAAAGCCAAGAAGAAATATAAGGATTCTCAGAATAACCTCACTACTAAAGGCAACGGTGGCCTTAGCGGGCTAGAAACTAGGACTCGCGACTCTGGTGCTGGCAACCCACAGCAATCGAGATTCAAAGAGCGCATAGACGATACAAGCGAGCCATTGCCAGACACCGACCTATTGAGCTGGATGGAAAGCCCTACTGGCGCCAATTTAGCTCTCACAGCTCTTCAGTATAACCCTGCCTTTATGGGCGTACCTGGTCTATTAACAGCAATAGGAAGGAATGTCCTTGGGCTCAAGGGTTGGAATAGTTATGTCCCTAACTTTGCGACACCGCTTATTGACAATACAGGAGAATACCTTAAGGAGAACCAGTAATGGCTAAAAAGTACAACCAGGTTGATGTTTATG
>Ga0326513_10003544_pt1 | contig 11299 bp, 14 predicted proteins | sample 2_2465_0518_D_FD_203654 | JGI IMG/M metagenome (GOLD analysis project Ga0326513, IMG submission 203654) | Bovine rumen microbial communities from UC Davis, California, United States - 2_2465_0518 | ecosystem: Host-associated > Mammals > Digestive system > Stomach > Rumen | place: USA... | reverse complement strand
ACACAGACGTATGGGGATAAGCTGCTCCGGTTCTGCGACTATGGCGGTGTGAAAGATCATTCGGAGTACATCTGCCACTTTTACTACGATGACTTCAAGTTTATTTCTGCGTGGCGTGATCCGGACAAGTACATCAGCAAGCTGAGAAAGTTTAAGGCCGTGATAAGTCCTGACTTTTCGCTCTATACGGATTTTCCCAGGGCGCTGCAGATCCTGTCGTGCTATCGCAGGCAGTGGTGTGGTGCTTACTGGCAGAGCCTGGGGCTGGATGTGATCCCGGACGTTGTGTGGGGAGACGAGGAGTCTTTTGCATACTGCTTCGAGGGAATTCCGAAACATTCCGTGGTAGCCGTGTCCTCTGTGGGCGTCAGTAACGACAAGGAATGGAATGGGGCAGAAGGCGAGAGGTTCCGGGCGGGGTACAACGAAATGTTGAAGCGCCTGGAACCGACAAAAGTTATTTTTTATGGTACCATATTGGATGGACTGGATGGAGACATCATCCGTGTGCCGTCTTTTTATGAGCAGAGAAGAAAGATGTTAAATAAAAAGAAGCGAGGTGGTGCTTATGGGGAGAGGACGCTCTAAGCTGGGCGGCGGTGGCGGCTCAGGGCCTTTCAAAAAGTTCGTTACGACTACTGAGGATGAATGGGATTATGCCGGCTATGGTGAGGACACAATCGATTTCTTCAAAAAGAACTCAAACTATAGCGAACTTGTGGACGAAATGGATGAAGATGAGCGAGAAGCGTTTCACCAGTGGTGTAGCGGGATCATGATGGGCGGTGATCAATATAATGGTTTTGACAACATGAGCGATCACAAACAAATGCTCACGCGAACCTATGATAAGTATCTAGACCGTGCAACACTTGATGAATCCATTGAACTTCGCCGTCTTGCGACGCCGGAATTGGTGCTTGGAGCAGGACACAGAACTGCGACCCTGGAAGAACTGAAGGCGATGAAAGGAAGAATCGTTACTTCAAAGGGTAATATGTCAACGGCTGCTGCATCTGAAGGACTTGGGATTGGTTCTTCTCGTTCAAAGCCGGTGGAGTATGCGTTCAAGATACCAGCAGGATCAACCGGTGCCGGTATGTGGATCGGTGACCATAGGATAAATGGATGGGAAGCGAAGCAGCGCGAGTTTATGATGAACCGCGACACTTCTTTCAGAGTTGGTAAAACCACTTACGACAAGAAGCGCGGCAAGTATATTGTGGAAATGGAATACGTTGGTTTGGGAGAACATGACTATGGTTCTTCCGGTAAAAGAAGAAGGAGGAAAAGCTGATGGCTACTAAGAAAACGAGCAAGAAATCCGGGTTAAACGCTCCGACAGTGGGGACTGTACAGCCAAAGGGCACAACTGTGAAGAAGCTGCCAAACGGCAGAATTGTTTTGGTACCGCCTGAAAAAAAGAAAAAGTAAAGGAGACTGCGTATGGGTAGAGGCAGGTCTGGACTGAGCGGCGGTGGTGGTGGCGCAAAGCCTGTGTTCAGCGACAGGGACACGGGAGACTTCAGACAGATGACGGATGCGGAAGAATTTGATTATCTCATACGTCAGCAGATAACGGATGAACAGCAGGCCGCTTTTGACAAGTATACGAACCCTAACACAGAGGCCGGGTCATTGTATAACTTCTCGCAGAATCTGAACTATGCCGTCGCTACAGGTCAGCCACTTACACCGGAGCAGCAGAAGGCGTGGGATGAAATTAACGGAGCAATGCACAATATAGGCTATAACGCTGAACTGCTGCGATATGACCACGGGGACACCGTGAATGAAATATTGCGGCAGGTCGGTATGTCAGGGAGGGCTGAAACTATGACTCCAAGTCAGTTAAAGAAACAACTGGCCGGTGTTTCCTATTCGGATGGCAGAGTGCTGTCAACATCGGTAAACGGGTTCAAGAACTCGTCAGATCCATCGGTATTTACTACGAGGCAGTTCAAATTCACATATCGCACGAAGGCTGGTGCTAAAGGTGTTATGCCCGGTGTGGGTAAGACTCCGATGCGTGGAAGTGGAAAGTCGCGCGGTGATGACTTTGGCGAGATGCTGCTGAGTCCGGAGAATAAATACAAGATTGTTGACGTGAAGTATTCTGGTGAAAAAGCAAGAAGAAAAGGCGGGTCGAAGAGGTATCTTACAGAAAGACAGATTGAGATTGTTGTGGAGGTCGACTAATGGCTGCGAAGAAAAATAACTATGACGCTGACTACGATCGCTGGGGCGCCGCTCCAGGTGCGATAAAGGTTACGAAGGCTAAGAAATCATCCCAGACGAAAACTGCAAAAAAGGCAGGTAAGAAGAGCAAATGAACAATATTGAGATGATATCTATCGCAAAGGTTCATCCGTATCCGAATAACCCGCGAGTGAACAAGGATGCTGTCGATAAAGTGGCAGCATCCCTTCGTGCATTTGGGTTCAGACAGCCGATCGTGGTGGATAAGGATTATGTGATCATCTGCGGCCACACACGCCTGGAAGCGGCGAAGCGGCTACGCATGAAGGAAGTGCCGGTCCTTGTGGCTGACGATCTTTCCGAGGAGCAGGTCCGGGCGTACCGTCTGGCTGACAATAAGACTGCGGAATTTTCAGAGTGGGATCTAGATAAGCTGATTGAAGAGATTACAGAAATCATGGACATCGATATGGAAGAGTTCGGCTTTGACCTGTCCGAGTTCGTGGATGAACCGCAGGTGGTCGAGGACGACTTCGAGCCGGAGATCCCGGAGGAACCGAAAGCAAAGCAGGGCGATGTCTATCAGCTTGGCAGACACAGGCTTATGTGTGGGGATTCTACGTCTGTGGATGATGTGGAGAAGCTTGTTGACGGCGCACAGATCGATATGCTGCTGACTGATCCGCCGTATAATGTGGACTACAAGGGAACGGCCGGCAAAATCAAAAATGATAACATGGACAGCGACAAGTTCCGTGAGTTTCTTCGTGATGCGTTCCTAACGGCGCGTGCTGTGATGAAACCCGGGGCTGTTTTTCATGTTTGGCATGCAGAAACAGAAGGGTATAACTTCAGAGGTGCATTAGCTGATGCCGGGTTTACCTGCCGTCAGCAGCTGATCTGGGTGAAATCATCGCAGACACTTGGCAGACAGGATTTTCAGAGAATGTATGAAGGTGTGCTGACTGGTGACAACTTCCTGGACGAGGAGATGGAAGCACGAGGCTATGAAGCCATGCTTTACGGCTGGAAGGACGGCAAAGGACATAACTGGTACAAAAAGCGCAAGGAAAAAGACGTACTGTTCTTCGACAAGCCGAGGGCATCTGCTGAACATCCGACCATGAAGCCTATCCTGCTGTTTGATTACGAAATGCAGTGCAATACCAAGAAGGGCGATGCTGTGCTGGATCTGTTTGCCGGGAGTGGAACAACGATTATGGCTGCAGAGCAGAACGGGCGCGTGGCGTACTGTATGGAACTTGATCCAAGGTTCGTGGATGTTATAATTGACAGGTGGGAAGCATTTACTGGCGAGGAGGCTGTGCTGCTGAATGAAGGTAGTAGTGGCAATGGAGGATGAGTTGTGGCTCGTTCCTGAAAGTGAACGTAAGAAGTGCATTGTAACCGGCGTGGGGCCGATCAATGTGATTCGGGCACTTATGGACGTGGATCGCAATGAGCCGATTGTGAACATAGGATATGCAGGAAGTAATTGTATTCCTGTGGGTGCAAGAGTTCGCGTGGGAAAAGTAAAACTTTATCATCCGAATGTACAATTCTCCACACCGGATTTCTCACTTGACGGTGAAGTTCCGTGCTATACATCGAACGATTTCGTCCTGTCGACGGACATCAAAGAGCCATGCGTGTTTGATATGGAGCTTGCCTATATCCTTGCACTTGGTTTTAAAAATGTGATGGCAGAGAAGATTGTGAGCGATAATTTGAGCGCAAAGGATTTTGATAAATATGTGAGGTGACTTTATGGCTAAGATGGGAAGGCCACAGATTCCGATTGACGAAAAGCAGTTTGATAAGCTGTGCGAACTGCAGTGTACGGAAGAGGAAATTGCCGGATGGTTTGAGTGTTCTGTGGACACACTTAACAATTGGTGCAAACGTATGTTCGGATGCACTTTTTCGGAGAAATACAGACAAAAGGCTATGCGTGGCAAAATCGCACTTCGTCGGCTGCAGCTTCAGCATGCTCAAAAAAGCCCGTCTATGGCTATTTTCCTTGGCAAGCAGTGGCTTGGTCAGCGCGATCGTATCGAGCAGACGGTGATGGAAGTTGAGGATCTGTCTCCGCTTGCTGAAATGCTGCGTGGGGATGTCGCTCGTGAAGCGACAAATTGCGATGAAGAAAACACAGACGATTAACTGGGCACCGTTTTCTGAAAAGCACAGGCAGTACATCAATAATGCGCTCTCGAACAAGATGAATGTTGCCGAGGGCGCTATTCGTAGTGGCAAAACAATTGACCACTGCATCATTGCTGCGATGTATCTGGAAACGTGCGAGGACAAGATTCACCTTGCGACCGGTGCGACAATCGGTAATGCAAAGCTGAACATTGGCGTGTGCAATGGTTTCGGCCTTGAGAATCTGTTCCGTGGCCGGTGTAAGTGGGGGAAGTACAAGGACAACGAGGCGCTTTACATCAACACACAGACCGGGCAGAAGATCGTGATCTTCACCGGCGCTGGCAAGGCTGACTCTTACAAGCGTATCCTGGGTAACTCCTACGGTCTGTGGATTGCGACCGAGATTAACGAGCATTTCGATTCCGATGATTCCCGTATTTCATTCATCAAAGTTGCTTTCGGCCGTCAGGTGGCTGCGATCCGGCCGCTTGTGCTGTGGGACTTAAACCCGTGTAATCCCACACACCGCATCTATGTGGATTACATCGACAAGTACAAGACGGACTATGTTGGCGGGTATCAGTATGAGCATTTTACGATTGCTGACAATCTGTCGATTTCACCTGAGAGGTTTGCCGAGATCAAAAGCCAGTACGTCGAAGGGTCCATCTGGTATCGGCGTGACATCCTGGGTGAAAGGTGCATTGCTGAAGGTCTTATATATCCGATGTTCGAGGATGCGATTAAGGCTCCACCGGCGCTCCCTGCGTTCTCTGATCTGTCTGTGGAAGATGTCTGCATATCCATCGACTATGGCACGATGAACGCGTTTGCTGCGATCCTGTGTGTCCGACAGGACGGCGTATGGTATGCTGTGCGTGAATATTACTATTCCGGCCGTGATAAGGGTGTTCAGAAAACGGACGAGCAGTACGCACAGGACATCGAGGCATGGTGTGCTGATGTGATCCCTGATTCTTCTATTCGTGTGATCGTGGACCCGTCGGCCGCTTCTTATATTGCACTTATGCGTAAGCGTGAGCATCGTTTCCGTGTTATTCCTGCGAAGAATGCGGTTCTGGACGGTATCCGCGAGACTGCCAATGCTCTTGAAAATGGGTATCTTGTGATCTCACCGCAGCTGAAGTCATGGAAAGCCGAGGCGAGTGGTTATATCTGGAATGACAAGGCCGCAGACGATGCTCCGGTGAAAGAGAACGACCACCTGATGGATGCGACCAGGTATTTTGTAAAGACGATGCATGTAGTCCGAAAGGCAAGAAGAAAAGAGATTTTTTGATTGGGGGTGATTGCGATTTATACTTATCAGGATTTACTCGCTGTTGGTGAGGACGAAGGCGCGCGTATGGATTTTGTCTATGCAATGATCGGCTACCACAAGGAATCAGACCAGTACGAAGAGGCCAAAGTTGCACAGCAATACGCAAAACACAGAAACGTCACAATTGATGAATACCAGAAACTGCTCTATACAATCTCCGGGCAGGCGGTCCCTGACAACTACAGTGCAAATTACAAACTTAAATCAAATTTCTTTGATAGGTTCGTCACCCAGGAGGTGCAGTTCCTTCTTGGGAACGGCCTGTCTCTTTCCGAAGATTCCGACAAGGAAAAGCTGGGAGATGATTTCGACACACGGCTGCAGATCCTTGGGAAGTATGCCCTGGTGGATGGCGTGGCGTTCGGGTTCTGGAACTACGACCATTTGGAAACATTCCGTCTGACAGAGTTCGTGCCGCTTTACGATGAGGAGACGGGCGCTCTGTCTGCCGGTATCCGGTTCTGGCAGATCGACTCCGTGAAGCCGCTCCGTGCAACTCTTTACGAGCTTGACGGGTATACGGAGTTTATCTGGCGAAAGGACAAAGGTTCTGTTTACAAGCCAAAGCGTCAGTATGTCCTCAGCGTCCGTACAAGCGCCGCAGACGGCTCTGAGATTATGGATGGGGAGAATTACCCGACGTTCCCTATTGTGCCGTTGTGGGGCAACACAGCGCATCAGAGCGAGCTTGTGGGTATCCGTGAGCAGATCGATGCGTATGACCTGATTAAATCCGGTTTTGCGAATGACCTTGATGATGCAAGCCAGATTTATTGGACGATCCAGAATGCCGGTGGCATGGATGACATCGACCTGGTGAAGTTCGTCGAGCGAATGAAGACCGTGAAGGCTGCGGTCATGGATGATGACGGTGCCCGGGCTGAAGCCCACACGATGGATGTGCCGTATTCTGCGCGTGAGGCTCTGCTTGAGCGGCTACGGACAGATCTGTATGATGATTATATGGCTCTTGATACGAAGAACATCGCCGGTGGCGCTACGACGGCCACACAGATCAAGGCTGCGTATGAGCCGCTGAACAATAAGGCAGACATGTTCGAGTATTGTGTGCTGGATTTCCTGGGGAATCTGTTCTATCTCGCTGGCATCAACTCCGAGCCGAGTTTCACAAGGTCGATCATGATCAATACGCAGGAAAACATTCAGGTCCTTCTGCAAACGGCCCAGATTCTCCCGCCTGACTACATCGTCCGAAAGATCCTCGAAACGCTTGGCGATGGTGACAAAGCCGATGAGATTCTGCAAATGATCCAGGATGAAGAATTTAGGAGGATGACCGAAAATGCTGCCGGATTTGGGGAGACGGGAGACGGACAGGAAACTTCTGACGCTGGAAGCGAAAATCCGTAAAATTTACGCCGAAGCCGAGGTGGATTTGCGGCAGAAGCTTGACGATCATATGCAGGCGTTTGCCAGGAAAGATGCCATAAAACGCGATCAGCTGAAACGAGGAGTTATCACTTCAGAGGATTATAATAAGTGGCGTATTGGGCAGATTATGACCGGGAAGCGTTGGGAAGCTATGCTTCAAAACATATCGGCCGACCTTGCGAACACAGAGCGAATTGCAAAAAGCGTTGCCAACGGTTATATGCCGGAGGTATATGCTCTCAATATGAATTATGCGACCTATGCTATTGAAAATCAGCTGCACATCGATACTTCTTTTGTGTTATATAATCGCGAGGCCATAGAACGTATAATTCTTGAGGAGCCAGATTTACTGCCCGCTCCCGGTGGGTTAATGCTGAATAAATTCGCCACAGGAGAGGCAATACGGTGGCAAAAAGGGCAGATTCAGAGCGTTGTAATGCAATCTATACTTCAAGGAGAAAGTATACCGAATATGGCCACACGTATTGCTGCTTCTCTTTGTACGGGAGGAAGAAAAGCTGCTATTCGATATGCGAGGACAGCCGTTACGGGTGCGGAGAATGCCGGCAGGCTGGACAGTTTCAGACGTATGGAATCCATGGGGATAAAAATGAAAAAGACATGGGTCGCTGTTCTGGACAGCCGTACCAGGGATGCCCACAGAGAGCTGGACGGGCAGACGGTTCCGGTAAGCAAGCCGTTCCACAACTCCATCGGCAAGATCATGAGTCCGGGCGATCCTACCGCGCATGGAGCAAACATATGGAATTGTCGCTGTATGATGATTTCTCAGCTTGAAGGTTTTGAGAGGGATATGTCCGACTTAAGTCTGAGGAACACATCTAAGCTGGGAGACATGTCCTACGATGAGTGGAAGAAGGCTCATGGGAAATCGCAGAACATTTTGATGCCGGATAAAGTTGCCGCCTTAATGCGCGGCCGTTATGCGAGGGAGTACAGAAGATGAATGTTCGCTTTATATCCCACAAGGACGAGGCTCTGCAGGCGCTTGACGAGGCAATAGCGCAGGCCCTTGAAATGATCGGGTCCAAGGCTGCCGGGTATGTTTCCGGCCTTGCTCCTGCTGATACCGGGCGGCTAAGAAACAGCTATACCTGGGCGACCAAGCGTTCGGAAGGCAGAGGGTTCTCCTATACGGATGACAATAATAACGTGTTCTCGTATGACATCGGTACCGGCGTTCCCGATAATACGGTGTGTATCGGTACGAATGTGGAGTATGCCGTCTACCAGGAATTGGGGACATCCCTGATTGATGCACAGCCGCATCTGAGGCCCGGTGTAGAGGATCATCTGGACGAATACAAAGAAATTGCCAGAAGGTGTCTGAAGGGTCAGACTTGACACAATTCTATACAATTCGATAAAACTAAAAAAAGTTCGACATTCTTAATTTAAGCAAAACCTACTTAACGACTAGGTTTTGCTTTTTTAATTTTTCTTATATTTTCTTTATTTTTCTTATCTTTTATTAACTACCTATGTTTCATCTTCATACATTTTCTATAAAGTCCCTAGTAGCAAAAATATATATAGAAAGTTTATATAAAATGTATGAAGATTATTCATAGGGGTCTGTCAGAATATTCTGTATATTTGAATGATCGCGAGTTTGTCTGGTTTTACTTTGGTGCTTGCGTGGATTGTGGGAATGTGATATTTTAGAACCATCTGAACAGCGAGGAACTGCTGCCGAAGTACAGGAGGATATGATGGCACTGACGAGAAAGTTTTTATCGGCTATGGGGATCGAGGAGGAGAAAATCGACGAGATCATCAACGCCCATAGGGAGACTGTGGACGCGCTGAAGGAAGAGCGCGATGCCTACAAGGAAGACGCTGAGAAACTGCCGGACGTCCAGAAGGAGTTGGATGTGGCAAAGAAGCAGATCGAGAAGGCTGTGACAGAAGACAGCCAGGACAAGTGGAAGGTCAAGTATGACGCGATGAAAGAGGAGTTTGATAGCTACAAATCCTCGATTTCTGCGAAGGAAACGAAGCAGAAAAAGACCGACGCTTACCGGAATCTGCTGAAGGAGACGGGAGTCTCCGAGAAACGTCTTGCTGCGGTTCTCCGTGTGACAAATCTCGACGATGTCGAGTTTGACGAAGAGGGCAAGCTGAAAGAAACAGACCGGCTGAAGGAGAACATCCGCAAGGAATGGGGTGATTTCATCACAACAACCGAGACGAAAGGTGCCGACACCGAGACACCGCCTGGTGGTGCCGGTGGTGCTGATGGGGCGCATGCGCCGAGCAGAGCGGCCCAGATAGTGCAGAAACGCTATGAACGTATGTATGGCAAACAGGAAGGAGATAACTGATGAGCTTTATCGGTTCTGTTGAGCAGGGGCTTGTATATGCTCCGGGCTACTTCCTCGCTCATGAGGAATGTGAGAGAAAAACGAGACAGATCGCGCAGTCGGGCGCGACAACTGTGAATGGCAGAAAGTATGTTAAAGCAGGCACATTTTATCCTGCGAATAATTCCAGCACGGTGGAAGGCATCGTGTATGAGGATGTGGATGTCACAACCGGCGACATGCCCGGATCTGTTGTGACGAAGGGTGTCGTCTATCTCGACAGACTTCCGGCTGCTCCCGAAAGCGGTGTACAGTCTGCTCTGGAAGGCAAGGGGTTCACCTTTATCGCATCTGCTCCGTCTGCAACGAGACCGAAGTATCCGACCGATCTTAAGGCGCTTACTGTTGAGTCTGCGGCAGGCACTGCGGCTGGTGATACCAAGATCACGGTGTCTGGCTATACGCTTGAAAGCGGTGACGGCTACAAGTACAAGGTTGCGACCGGAACTGCTCCCGCTGTTGCTGTGGGCGAGATCCTTGATTCCACATGGACTGCGTGGGATGGGTCTGAGGACATTACCGCTGCGACAGATAAGAAGATCACTGTTGCTGTTGTGGATGCGTTTGGTGAAGCGGTTGCTGCAGGCAATGCAACTGTAACCGCCAAGGCTTGAGGAGGTGGAGAGTAATGCCGAGAATTGCATGGGAAAATAATATCCTTGGATTTATTCCGAAGACTGACTGGCTTGACATTCCGTTCCGTGTGGATCGCCCGGATGATCCGGCCGATGAACTGTTTGGTGACCAGAAGACTGCGAACCTGGTTGCAGAATGGGAGACCATTGCTAACGAGTATCAGATCCCGGTTATGGCGCATTTCCACGGGTTCGATACCGAGGCGAACACGACATTCCGTGTGCCGATTGACACGCACAACATTGAGAAGGGCCTTATCAAGGTCAAGATCAACCAGTCCGAGAGGATGCGCGCACTGCTTCGGTCCGGCGTTCAGGGCGATGACAATCTTTACGAGTATGTCGTGAATGATGGCGCTCGTCTTGCCGAGCAGGTCATTACCCGCACAAAGGTCGCAAAGAACGAGCTGCTTGCTACCGGTCAGGTAACGATCAAGGAGAACAATCTGGATCTGACTGTCGATTATGGTGTTCCGGCTGGACACACAAATCTGGCGCTTGATTTCGGCCCGGGTGCGACAGAAGATATTCCCGCACAGATCCAGGCGATTATCGACCAGGCGAACAGCGATGGGACGATCATCACTGGTATTTATACATCCCGTAAAAATATCAACAAGCTGCGCAGCAACGCGGCAGTCCAGACGGCGATCAACGGCACTTACGGTGCCGGTGCGCTGGTCAGGCAGTCTGATCTCGAACAGTATCTCTCCGAGGAATTCGGAATCGACGAGATTGTTACAAATGACCTGACCTATGGTGCTTCTGCTGAGATCGGATCTTCCGGCAGACCGTCGATTACAACCGCCAGGTATTACCCGCAGAATAAGGTTTCCTTCTTTGCGAAGAATGCTGGGGCGAAGATCGGCGTAGGTCTGTGGGGCGACCCGCCCGAAACAGATGTGGCACAGCTTCTTCAGGTAGCAGGAAGCTCCGTATCTCCGTTCGTCTACATCACTCAGTGGGCTGAGGATGACCCGGCTGTCCTGTGGACAAAGGCATCGACTCTGTTCATGCCGGTCATCTACAATCCGAACAGCCTGTTCATCGCAACTACTACAGAGACACCTGCGGGGGCATGATAAATGGCATATAAGGTCGTAAAAGATTTCAAAGATTTGAAAGATAACGGCCACGTTTACAGAACGGGGGACTTGTTCCCCCGTTTTGGCGTAAATGTGGGAGATGAGAGGATT
>Ga0326513_10003543_pt1 | contig 11301 bp, 21 predicted proteins | sample 2_2465_0518_D_FD_203654 | JGI IMG/M metagenome (GOLD analysis project Ga0326513, IMG submission 203654) | Bovine rumen microbial communities from UC Davis, California, United States - 2_2465_0518 | ecosystem: Host-associated > Mammals > Digestive system > Stomach > Rumen | place: USA... | reverse complement strand
CCACTGGCGGGCATCTTCGTTCCACTTCTCGGCATATTCCCTGAACAGCCCGTCGGCGCACCCCCAGCATACGCCAATCCAGTCCTGAATGACGCTCGCGAAGAAGTCGTAGTCGGAGTATTCGTCACGGTCTTTGTCCTTGGCACAGGGGTTAGGCAGGTCATACTCATGGCAACACATGCACTCGGATGCGTTCATGCAGTCTTCGCACATGATGCGCTTCATGATTACGCCTATGCCGCCGTCTCCCGTGTATGAGTTGCCGTCAATATGACACGAGAACGAGTCGAACACGGGCCGGAACTGTTCTCCGCAGTCGCTGCACGTGCACCAAGGCTCATACCCGAGCTTAGACATGCCGTCAAGAACATGCGCCATGAATCCGACATTGCCATCATAGCGTTTGCAGAAGTTCGCGCACGTCTCCTTGATGTGCCCATCGTCAATCAGCCCCAGATCGCATGGACGATCATCCTCCCACTCTCGGTCAAAGGCCTCCATAAACGCCTGGTTAAGACGACGCGCCTGCTCTTCCCGGTAGTGCCTGTATCGGAACTCGTATTCCTCAAGGTTCTGCCTCGCGGCCTTCGTCCTCTCTAATACACGAGGATCTTTCTCGGCCTTCTCGCCATCCTCTATCTCATACCATTTCTTTCCGAACACTTCCTCTATGGCGTTATGGACCTTCTCTTCGTACTGAGTCCGAGCAGGGCGGATGTCGTATCCGAGCTCCTGCTTGAGCTGGTCTATCTTCTTGCTGAACCATCCGCCATCATCAATGCCGTCATGTCCAGTCGAGTAGATCGGGTGCCAGTTGCCGTCCTCGTCTACAAGGCCTGAATTGGGTTCCCAAATACCTGTAGTGTTCACATAGGATCGCTACTCCCATGCAGCCCCATGCAATAGGGCGTCTCCATGTTTCCATGGAGCACAGACTATATCATCATCTCGTTATCGAGATGGAGCGCTTCGGACCGCTTGGCCCTACTCCCTAGCGGGATAGTCGTTGAACCTTCTCAAGCAAGACATCTCGCCCGAGCTTGGCTGCTGGTTGCCATAGGTTATGCGCCCTTAGGCGTTCCAGCAATTCACTTTCTTTGCAATGCAGATCACTCTGCAATGGGGCCAAAAATCAACCCGTCATATCCTCCGCCCTGCCAGTCAAATAGCCTATTGCGGAGACTTTCGGGGATTGGTTCCCCGTAATTGTATTCTTCCATGATTCACCTCTCTCTTTCTCGTGTACTCTGACCTAATCTCCTAGGGCCAGTCTTACATTCCCCAACTTCAATCGCCTCCTCAAGAGGCCATCCTCTTCTTATGCGATTCCATGTCCTCCTGTAAGGAAGTCTAAGAGCAAGACATAGATCTTTTATCGTCTTGTATTCTTTGCCGCCATAATTAAACACATGCGTGTTGCGCTTATTTCTGCACTGCTCTTTATGAGTCGCCCATCTGCAATTTCCGGGGGAGTAAGGCCCATCATTATCTATGCGATCAATAGTCAGGCCATCCGCATAACCATTAGACATGGCCCAATTCTTAAATGCGTTATAGTCAGACCATTCGTCACATATCGCTATGCCCCTAAGAAGGTAGTCCTTAGCCTGGGATCTATTGGGATTCATCGTGCGAGTACGCATCCCCTTCCAGATCCGATAGAGCCTACTCCCTGTATCTCCATGCTTTCTAAAGACACTTCTCACTCTCTCCTTGTGGAGGCAACCACATGATTGGGTGTCCCCATTGCGTAGATACTTTCTAACGGCGATCTTTACCGTACCGCAGTCGCACAGGCATTCCACATGCCTACTGCCTAGGTCTCGCACCACTGTTAGGCGCCCATACCTTTCTCCTGACTTCATGTTCATTCCATAGTCCTTGCGAGCAATCGCCGCCGCATACACGGTGGAACAGGCATAGGCAGCCTTCGTGTTGCGGCGGCGAAAATGAATACTTGGCCTATATCCGGGGTTCCACGCCCGTACTGCCACTCGGCAGCACAAATAGTTTATCATTTACGCACACCGGCGTCAGCGGCTAGCCGGTCGTAACCTCCTCCGCTCCAGTCGAAGAGTCTGTCGCGATTCAGGCGTATATCAGCCATGCCGTCCATATCAGCACGAGCTGTACGACATGCAGTAGCTGATCCTCTTTTAGGTTTATGGATAGCCGGTTAGCCTTCATATCGTCTATCCCAGTATGCACCAGCCCATGTACGGCCGCATTGACAGAATAAACCCAGCCCCCTGCCATCAGAAGCGGGAGGCACACTATCAGCGACCAGTACATGCCATGGCTCAAAAGGGCGATTTTGTAGTCGTCCTTGTACTTGTCCCAGACCTCATCTGACTTGATCTTGTCTCTCCACCATTTTCTCTGCTTCAGATCCGCGAGACACCCTTGCAGGGTGTAGTCGGCGATGAAGTGCAGAAGCAACATCAGCGCCGCAATGGACGCCGGATGAATGCTCATCATTTCTCTGTCCTTTCGTGATTGGTGGACCCGGAGGGATTCGAACCCCCGACCTAGCGGTTATGAGCCGCCAGCTCTAAAACCTCTGAGCTACGGGTCCTTACATGGTCGGGGCGGAGGGATTCGAACCCCCGACGGCTTGCGCCCAAGGCAAGTGCGCTACCAGACTGCGCTACGCCCCGCGACCTCACCATTATATCATACCGTCAGCGGACCCCGAAATCTTCGTCCTTGATCATGCCGCATCTCGGCACAAACAGGTCTTTAAGGAGTCCGCATTCATCATGCTCCCTTGACGAATGCCGATCAATGCCTTCCACATCATGCACGAAGCACATGTCCGGGAAGGCCGCCAGCTTCTTGATGTCAATAACCCTCCCCGCCGAATCGTGCGCGAACAGCAAAGACAGCCTCATGTTAGCCTTCTCGTCTTCCGATAGCCGCATGAGGTCCTGCGCCCTGTTGCACACGACATCAAGTAGCGCGATCTTGTCAATTGTCATTCTTCTTCCTCTCCTAGTCTGGATCGATGTAAATCTCCCTGCGATATCCTCCTCCCGTCTCCGCGGGAGAGAAGTCGTCCGGTATCGACTCGTCAATGATGCGCCTCGCATCTGCCTCGTCCTTGGCTTCAAGGGTGAACGTGTCAGAGAATGACTCTTTGACTGTCGCTACGAATCTCCGCATCCCCTTACTTGGCTTAGGCTTCGGCATTATCACTCCTAGGTCTCTTGACATGGTCTCTGCCCTGTCCGACATCTATCGGGGTACTCCAGACGTCCCACCGACGCGTAGTGGAGTCATTGAGCTCATACTCATACCAGCCACCGTAGGTAATGCACTTCCTGGCCTCTTTCATGATTTCCCTGACCCTGTCGCTCCCCTCTAGGCATTGGCGCAGATCCTTCAGCGCACAATCCACCGCTTCCTCCTCCGACAGAAACACTTCAGGGAAGGCCTGCTCCCATTCGGGATCGTGGTTATCGCTGTCAACCCCAGACGTTATGCATGTCCAGGTCTGGAGACCGTCGGGGCACTCTATGTCGTTCTCGTCGACCTCAAACCTGAACTCTGCCAGGTCCGACCTGAATATGATGCAGCCCTGTCCGCCAATCTCGTCGATAATCATATCCTTGATTGCGTCTGCGGCCTTGTCCATCAGTTCAATCTCTCCTCCCGCCACAGGATCTAGGAGCCCATCGATTATGTTGGCCGGCATGCCCGAATCCTTGAGGGTCTTGCGCACCCTTTCGTCATTGACGAACAGGCTCTTCATGGCCGGCCTGGCGACAACGTAGAATATGACGTCATAGGCGCATTCGCGTATTGCATCTCCTCTGTGTATGAAGCTCCCCGAGACGACGTGGCCTATGATTTCATTCCCGGCGCGCTCGGTGAAAGAAGTCGTGTACACGGTCAGAAACTTCTTATGATTTTCCTTTTCCATTTGTCGTCCCTTCTTATGCCGACACCTTCGTATCACGGTCAAAGGTGAGACTATTCTTCGACACCACGAACATAAACCCGTTGGAGCCTATGTCGCTGTCTATGTCAGTATCTATCTGGTAGCCCATGTAGATGCCAAGATGGCTGGCCAGATACTCCTTTACCGCCTCTTCCACCTTGCTGGGCATCTCCCATCCGTCATTCAGATTGTACGCAAAAGACTTCTTGAGCAAGTCCTTTCCTGCCCCAGATTTGGCGGATACCACCTCAAGCATGTCAGGGTGGTTCTCATCATGCATCAGCGCATACCTGATATCCGGACGTAGGTAGCACCTCTCCACAATATAGTCCACGCACTGATTGATGGCCTCTTCCCTGTCTGTCCAGCTCCCTGTCACGGTAGGATCCACTGGCTCGTCTTGCACCGTGTCCAATGACATCACGGTGTATATGACTATGTTGGCAAGTTCCATTCTAGTCCTCCTCTAGTTGGTTTTCCATGATGTCGAAGTGATACGCAACATCCCCGTCTACAGAATAGACATAGTACCTAGGCTCGGCCATGAGCCATTCCCGGACATACTTGCGTATGCGGCCCTCCTGTTCGTTAGACAGGCCGGCACCCGTCTCGTCCCCAAGCAGCGCGTACCGCTCCGATTCTTCAAACAGGTCTGCGTGGTTCTCGTCTTGATACATGGCCGTAGAAAACGCGCTATTGCTCTTAAGCATCTCGACGATCTTGTCTACACATGCCGAACATGCGGCCTCTTTTGCCCTATAGCTCCCGACCACTGATGTCGTAAGCGGTTCGCAGAAGCTTTCGCAGCTTATCACCAGCGTAAAGATCTTCATTGCGGGTACTCCTCTGGTTTGAGTTTGGTTATTACCGGCTCCTCTGGCTCGAAGTCCTGGTTGCGCATCGTGTAGGCACGCTTCTTCCTTAGCGGCGGATCGCTTCCCAATCCGCCGGCGCAGTATGCCTCGTCATGCATGACATCAAGGGCGTCATCATTGTACACGCTGAGGTCGTCGAGCATGTCCTTGGCCCTGAGCATCGCAGTTTTTTTATCACGCGCTTCGATCTCCACGTCTGCCGTGAACGCTAGTCGTGCTCTGAATCTGGGCATTCTTCCTCTCCTCCAAGGCTTTGAACTTCGTCCTCTCTAAGGCTATAAATGGTTTTGCCGTCACGGCACTCGTCTGCGGCCCAGTCCTCTCCCAAGAGGGAAGGCAGGAGCCTTGCAACGGCCCTGGCGGCTTCGCGAGCTGCCTTCTCCACATTTTTGGGAATTTCGCAGTGTAGGGATGGATACATGTCTACAAGGCAGCTTGACGCTATTATATCGGCAAATCCTATACACGCCGCCTGCATGGTATCGAACCTGTCACATGTCAAATGACACTTCCTGCTTCAACGGACGCTCCACTTCCAGCGGCTAGCCACTGGTCGCTTCAACGCCCTCCACAGGCACTTTCCGAGTGACCCTCGGTGAAAATCCTGAATCCTTCGTCTCGTATGTTGAGAGCCGCGTTCAGATCTCGGTCAAGCACGTTCCCGCATTCCTCGCACCGGTATGTCCTCTCGGACAGTCCAAGCTCAGCCTTCACGTTACCGCACTTCGAGCACCTTTTGCTCGACGGGTAGAACCGGTCTATCTCCACGTAATGCACCGCCTTGTAAGACAGCATTGTCCGCAGCTCGGCCATGCAACTGTTCCGCACGGCCTTGCGTATGGACTTGACCGATTTTCCCATTCCCTTGACGCACAGGTTCTCGCAGCATACGATGCCGTGGTTCTTGGCGATCCTGCTGGTGAACTTGTGTACCGCGTCTCTCTTTACGTTCCGAATCCTCTGGTGAAGCCTCGCTACCCGCATCCTTGCCTTGGCCCTGTTCCTGGATGCCTTTTTCTTCCTGCTCAGACTTCTCTGGGCATGCTTCAGCATTTTCTCCAGCTTCGGTATCGACTTCGGCCTGTCGAGGACATCCCCGTCGGAAGACACAGCCCAGTGCTTAGAGCCTACGTCTATCCCGACAACAGAAGCATTCTCTTCCACGGCCTTGTCAGACATCTCAACTGTTATCGACACGTACCACTTGTCGGCTTCCCTGGACACAACGAATCTCTGGATCTTTCCATCGAAACGAAGCTTCTCGGACATGCGCACGACACCGATATTCGGGAGCCGTATGTGCATATCGCCTTTGAGCACAGCATGTGCGTTGTCAACGTAGAAAGAGTCGCTCCGCCCCTTCTTGTGGAAGGTCGGATGCCTTGCTTGGTTCTTGAAGAACTTCGCGAACGCAGTCCCAAGATACATGAAGGCCTTGGTCTGCGCCCCTCTAAACGTATCTTTCGCCCATTCAGGTCTTTCTTTTGTCCAAATCCTCGACAGCTCGCACGTGCTGCAGCCTTCACCATTCTTGTACATCTCGTTCCATTTTTCCAGCCCCCAGTTGTAGCAGTAGCGAACCGTGCCTGCCGTCTTGGCAAGCATGATCCTCTGCTCCTTGTTTGGGTAGAGCCTAATATGGTGAGATCGAATCACGAGAAATATTATAGAGCATTTACTCAATTACGTCAAGTGACTCGTCAGGATTTTCTTGCATCATTCGACCATGCTTATGTTCACACGGGTTCGCTGCGCCCGTGCAGTTTAACCGGCGGTCAACCGGGACATCTCACGGTTTCCCATGAGCACAGACTATATCATCTTCCTGTTCCCAGGAAGGAGTACTTCCACGCGCTTGCGTGTACTCCCTTGCGGGATAGTCGTTGAACCTTCTCTGGTATGGGTATCTCTCAATCCAGAGCTCGGCTGCTGATTGCCATAGGCTCTCCTGCCCTTAGGTGTTCCAGCAATTCACTTTCTTTTATACATGGAGGCTCACGCCGCCACGGAGCTCTTATCGAACTCCTGCAATCTCCGGCCAGTCGTCCTTGTAGCTCTCCGAGAGAATGAACACGCTCCTCTTGCGATTATTGGCTTCGGCCTCTACGGGCACCTCTGCCTCTGGTTCTTGCTTTTTCTTGGTAGCCATAATGTTCCTTTCAATCATCATTGTCCTTCCAGTCGCGCCACACGCGGCGCGCCGTTTTCCTCACGTACTTGGCGAAGTCCTCCCACGAGCGGTAGTATACGGGCGCCCCGAGCCTCATCGACTTGATGCGCCCGTTACGTCCAGTGACTACCTTGCCCCACTTGAGGACGATGTCGCTGTCGGTGTCGTCGACGTCCCCTTCGCACAGCTCTGGGTCGGCCTTGGCCATAGCCTCGGTGACGTACGGCATCTCGAAGTCGATGTCGTAGTCGCACTGCATGATGTTGTCGTGCGTCTGCCGGCCGATCTTCCAGCAGATGCGCCAGCCGCCCTTCTCTTCGCCCGGGGTGACGGGCGGGCAGAACGCGGGCCGCAGCCTGTTGTTCCTGTCGCGCCACTTCTCCTCGGACGCCGGGCCGTAGCCCGACTGCCAGCCCATGCAGACGCAGTACCGATACTTCTCGGTGCTCGCGAAGTGGACGGAACAGCAGCCGGCCTGCTCGCGGACCAGCCATTCCCACCACGCCTTGAGCGTCTTGCCGGTGACGTTTTTCAAGTCAGTCTGTATCATCTTTCATCCTCCTGTGTCGTACAAGATACGCCATTTCCTCTAGCGATCTCCCCATCAGCCACTCCTTGCTGAAACCCGGGTCGGGGTCATACGGGAGTCGGCAGTGCCGAAGCTCAATGGCAAGGTGCACGAGAGCCTGCCGGCGCTTCTTGAACCTGCAATAGTCGTACTCGCCCGTGAAGTGGTCAAGTATGCACCACCACACATTCCCGTCCAGCGCGGTGCGCTGAACCGGCTCGAACCTGGACTGGCCGAACCGTGCGCACCTGCACTGCGGGTATCTGCGGTCACACGTCCTCATCGGACGCCGCCTTCATTGTCCTCCGGCACTAGCGGATGCACGTAGAGCTGGATGAACCCTGTGCCCGTGAGAGTCGCGAACGTCCCGTTGAGGAGCGTCGTCTCTGGGCTCACGAGCTGCACGCTCGGTGTCAAATTAAGGAGCTCCTTTCCGTCCACGACTCTTGACCGGGCGAGCTTTCCAAGAAGCGACTTGCCATTAGGCGCTCTCAACCTGTAGTAGTCGATAGCATCTTCATGGCGAGCGTGGGCGAACTCGTCCACGATGACGAGCTCCACTTCCGCCTTGACGTGCGGCAGAAGCGACCGCAACGTGAAATTGCAGGTCCTCTCAATCTCTAGCGTGACGGTCTTCTCGTCCGCAGGTATTTCAATCTCCATCATTGTCTCCTTTCGTGCTGTTGTCAATCCATGGTTTATCTTTATACCTCTTACAGTACTGGGCTCTGGCCGCGTCCATATCCTCTTTGGATATTCCTGTAAACACAAGACCCTTGAGGTTCGCGTCCTTGGCGTGATGAGCTATCGCGACCATGAACCCATCGCACAATATGCGGTGCAGAAGCTTGGTCAGTCGTTCAAAGGCCCCGTTGTCCAGATGGAACCTCGACTCCACCTTAGCCTCTTCATGGGCCAGCCAGAACGCATCCTCGTACTTTTTCTTGGCTTCCTCAGAGTCCATACAGCCACCTATCTGGGCGCCACTTCGGGCACCGTTCATTGTCTCTGTATCTCCAGTCCTTGTGCGGATCGTTGATCTGGCAGATGCACACGTCCTTCTTGTCGTCCACCCCATCGCATAGCTCGCAGGTTCCGCAATAGCCGCGCTCGTCATACGGGATACTACTCCATTCCCGGCAACATAGGGTCTTCTTGCGAGGCTCCCTTTTCTTCTGGGGCTTCGGCCGGCTCTTCCTTCGGGCCGGCGCCCTTGTTCCTCCTGTACGCTTCGAGGTCATAGTCCACTTCCTTTCCCTTGAGGTCCAGCCTGAAGATCTCCATCAGCTTCTCCTCCGCGTGCGCAGCCCTTAGACCACGCACGCGGAGTCCGACGTCCTCTCCGTTGAAGAGAACCTTGTACAAGGACTCGCGTTCCTTGATGCCCGCTTCGTAGTCGGGCTTCATGACGATCTGTATCATCAGAACACGAGGACCAGGCTGGTGTCGCCGCGCATGCGCTTGTACACATGCCAACGACTTGTGCTCTCTGACCTGAATCTCCGACAGCTTTCAATCCTGTCTTGGAGAAGCTTCTGATCCGACATCCCGAACAGCTCCCACGAGTTGTCCTCGTACCAGCTATAGCGGCCAACGCGATGGCCAGAGTCGTCCAGAACGCCAAGGATGTATGTCCAAGGGCGAGTCCTCTCGGCCTCTGCCTGTGCGGCCGGCCTAAGTTTCGCGATATCCTCGTTGATAAGCTTTTTAACCAGCTCGCAGAACTTGCCGATGTCTCCCATGTAGGGCTTTACGGCTTCCACGATTCTTGGGTTCCCTATGCCGGACTTTCCGCCGGACTTCCAATGGATTTCGATGACCTCAGGGTAGTCCTCGCTCCCCGTCTTTACAAGGCCTACGCGATCCACGTCGCCTGGCATCTTCCGACTATACTCCCACTCGCATTCAGCGAGGGCAATGTATCTCTCAAGATTTGTCATTGTCATCTCCTCTTGAACCTATCGAACAGCTCGTCTGGCTCCCAGAGATCCTCATGCTCTGGCTCGTCGCTTCCGCCAAACGGATTCGTCTTGGATATCAAACTCATGTCCAGGAACTTGAGCCCGTCCAGCTGCTCCCAAAGCCTCAGCAGGCACATCTGCCCGCCATAGGCCTCCCACGTCCTGTTGCAGTAGGCGACCTTGGCCATCCTTTTGCTGAACAGAATGTCATCGTTCTTCTGGTACTCTCCCCAGTTGGTGGCCGAGCTGTCCAGGCGAGGCAGGAGCCCTATGACGCACGCGCGATGGAGGAACCCATTTCTCTTCGCCTTGCTGTTGACGAAGAAGTCGATGCTGTGATCCGGCTCGCCGTCCTCTCCCCACGTCATTCTGTATCGTTTGAACATCAGATCCTGTCCTTTCTTATGATGTGATAGACATCGCTGCCATAGTCGCGCTCCCTATAATCTATCAGATAATCAGTAACCGGCATGCACCTCTGATACTGATTGCCGATCTGACGGAACAGGCCAGTAAACGTACCCGTTCCCTTGCCGCCGAAGGAAAGGTGCGGGAACGGCGTCCTGTCTATGGCATATTCCTTCCATAGCTCTTCCCCGTGCTCGATGACGAACCTGTCTATGGACGCCCTTCCAAGCCTACAGCTTGTTTTCCGCTCCTCGTCGTCTTTTTTCTTGCACGCAAGACAAAGCGCTCCATTCATGGCTGCCGATCTTTTGTCATATCCGCAACCACTGGCCCTGTCTTCTCCGTATGCCGATCTTGTTCCGTATTCCGGATCTTCGAAACACACCCATGCCTCGGCATGAGGATTCATGCCCCATGTGTGGTTCCGAGACCAGTTTACAGAGATGTTTATCTCCACAAGCTTCCCTGCATTGTCTGCGGCCTCCAGGCGATCCTCCCATTGCTTCTTGTACTTAGGAAGGAACTTCTCAAGATGCTCCTTGGCCCTGGATACGTCTTCGGGATAGACTATCAGCTCTCCGTCCGTGTAGAACTTGCCGCTTTCGCTTACGAACTCTGGGCGACCGTAAACCAACTCAAGCCTCTCCAAATGACGGCGAGCGCTTTCTAACTCCTTGTCAAAGTATTCCTTCATTAATTTCTTCACAACATTATAGTTCCTGATCCTTTTAGCTTTCGCCTCTTTTCTCTTCATATTCGACAAGCCTCCCTTCTTCTTTCTGAGTTTTTAATCGATAAACCTTATCGTATTCCCTTTTCTCATCCCTATGGCTGGAACAGTATTCCCTGATTTTCTTCAGGTGATAGTCCCTGAACCTATTGTGCCACATGACGATAGCCGCCTAAAAACGTACGTCATAGTCCGCTCCGATGTAAATTATATCCATGTGAAACATGCTCCTTGGCGATCCCTTGGGGAGCCCGTATCCCGCGAAGTCAAGAGCCTCCATTATGAATCTGCGGATGTCTCCATCCGTCCAATCCTTGTGTCTCAGGAGCCACTGGCCCCCATCCACCTCAGAAACCCCATAGGTGTCGTCCGACACGTATCCTGCACGCTTTATGATGTTTATCACCTCCCCCGGCTCAGGAGACCCGTTAAGGGAGTACTGCTCGACCATTATATAGTCGTCGTACCCATTATCCTCATCCTCCGAGTCCAGGTTGTCTCCGGTGCCAAACGCTATATTGAATAGCGTCTCATTGATCGTAGAGTACAGTACGACGCTGCCGAACCAGTCACTTGGGTTCTTAGGAACAATGCCCTTGAAATGCTCATACGAATCGAACTCTTGTAATGCCGCGCTCATATGCCCTCC
>Ga0326513_10003542_pt1 | contig 11303 bp, 12 predicted proteins | sample 2_2465_0518_D_FD_203654 | JGI IMG/M metagenome (GOLD analysis project Ga0326513, IMG submission 203654) | Bovine rumen microbial communities from UC Davis, California, United States - 2_2465_0518 | ecosystem: Host-associated > Mammals > Digestive system > Stomach > Rumen | place: USA... | reverse complement strand
ATCGGATTACACAAAAAACAAATCGGATAATCTACCAACAAAAAAAGAAATCTATGGCAATAGAGGAAGTTGACGTTCTGCAAGTGAACACCCAGCCGAGCGTGACGAGCATTGCGGAACTCAAGAAACAAATAAAAGACCTCAAGGGCGAGCTGCTCGGATTGGAGCAGGGCACCGAGGAATACAACAAGAAATTGGCCGAGGTTGCCGACAAGAGCCACCAGTTGAAGGAGATTAATGAGCAGGTGGCGAAATCGTCGCAGGACCTGGGCGACCGCCTCACGAATGTCAACGGCGTCATCGCCGGTGTGTCGGGAGCGTTCCAAACGGCTCTCGGCACACTCTCCCTCTTCGGGGTGGAGATTGGAGACGACGTGAAGATGCTGAAACTGCTGCAGAGCGCGATGGCTATCACGCAGGGCGTCGCCGCCATCGACGCAGGTGTCAAGGCATTCAAGGCCCTCTCTGTATCCATACGTGCCGCCACCGTCTCCGCCAACGGCCTGCGGTCGGCGCTCATCAAGACGGGCCTCGGTGCCCTGGTGGTGCTGCTGGGTGTGGTGATTGCCAAGATTGTCGACATGGCCTCCGCCACCGACGACGCCACACGGGCCAACGACCGCCTCGCGATGTCCATCAAGCGCCTCAACTCCGCGATGGACGCGAGGATGGAGGCCACCGAATACCGCGCCCAACTCATGGAGGCGGAAGGGAAGACCGCGAAGGAGGTATACGACTTCCGCAAGGGCGAACTCATCAAGATGTACAACAACCTCGGGCAGACCGAGATGGCGCTGCGAATGCGCATGAACGGCGACATCGACGACGAGGAGCGAGAGGCGCTGCAGAACCGCGCCAACGAGGTGCGGGAGCAGATGCAGAAGATAAGTGACGAGATGGTGGCCCTGGAGTGGAAACTGAAACTCGACCAGACGCGTGCGCGTGTGGAGGGCGAGAAGAAAGCCACCGAGGAGGCGGAGAAGGCCCGCAAGGACGCACAAGCCAAAGCCGACGCCCAGCGCAAAGCCGACGCCGCCCAGCAATTGGCCGACTACGAGGACGAGCTCGCCGTGCGTGCGCAGATGGAGCAGGAGGCAAGGGAGGCCAACGAGAAAGCGCGGGCGGATGCAGAGATGAACGCCGAAACGGAGTACCAAATGCAGCGTGCCGAACTTATCATCGCCAACGAGGCCGACGTGCAGGAGAAGTTGCTGGAGTTGGAAATGCAGTACCGCGACAAGCGCGAGGAACTGCTGCGGACGCGCTTCGAGTGGGGACTCATCACCGAGGAGGAGTTCAACAATCAGATCGCCTCCCTCGAGGTGGAGGCCGCTGAGTTGCAGATGGAGCAGGAGGAGATGGTGACGGAGAAGGTGCAGGAGGAGACGGAGAAGCGCAAGAAGATACAAGAGAACTACGTGGCCGCGACAAAATCCATCATGGGCAGCGTCGGCGGCATACTGTCTGCCCTGGGCAATGTGCTCGAGCAGGGCGGGCAGGAGTGGAAGAACGTCATGACCGCCGAGGCCGTTATTTCCACCATCAAGGGCGGCATAGATGCCTACATGGGCATGGTGAAGACCATACCGGGGTGGGCGGGTATCGCCGCCGGCGTGGCCGCTGCCGCCTCGGTGGTGGCTACCGGTATGGCGGAAGTGGCTAAGATACAAAGCACCGAAATCAACAAGGACACCGCGCCCAGCGGAACGGGGACGGCGATAAGTACACCGAGGGCGTCGGCGGTGAGCGTCAACGCCCAGCAGGTGACGCAGACGCGCATGGTGGACACCAACGGCGACGTCATCAACCTCGCCGACCAGCGCGTGTACGTGGTGGAGCATGACATCACCGACGCCCAGCGGCGGGTGCGGGTGACAACTGACAACGCAACATATTAAAACCATTATACCATGAAAATCTACAACGTCACCCTCGACGAGCAGGACGAGAGCCTGGGACTGCTGGCGATATCGCTGGTGGACTTCCCCGCCGTCGAGAAGGATTTTTTGAAGTTCAAGGGGGAGCGGCGTAAACCCATCCGCCTCTCCTCGGACGACGAGCAGCGCATCATAACGGGCGTGGCCCTGCTGGCAGACACCCCCATCTACCGCAAGAACGACGAACTCGGTGAATACTACATCGTCTTCGGCAAGGAGGTGATTCGCCAACTTGTGGAGAAATACAGCAAGGACGGCCTGCTCAACGTCATCAACCTGCAGCACGACGCCGACACATACGCCGTGGACAAGTGCATCATGGTGGAGAGTTACTTCACCGACAAGGAGCGCGGCATCTCTCCGGAGGAGTTCTCCGACATTCCCGACGGGTCGTGGATCGTCTCCTTCCGCGTCACCGACGAGGACTTGTGGGACAAGATAAAGGCGAGCCACGGGGAGGAGGGCGGACTCAACGGCTTCTCGGTGGAGGTTGTCAGCAACCTCGAGGAACGCCTGCGGGCCATGCAGCAGGAGAGCGACACCATAGACACCCTCGAGGAACTTGCCGACGCCCTGGGCATCGTAAAAAAAAAAGAGGCCTTGAGGATTAGCCGCGACGAGGTCAAGGACATCATCAACAAAGACCGCCAGGTCATCCTCACCATAGGCAACGAGGACAACACCTACACGGGGCAGGTGAAGGACTTGGGAAAGAAAGACGGGGCGGATATCCTTAACTTCTACGACGTGGAGAACGACGATTGGCTCACCATAGATCTGGACGACATTACGAAGGTGGTGGTGACCGACAACGCCCTTGCCCCGTGGAACTTCGACCTCCCGAGTTACCGCGACATTATAGACGACGAGGACATCATCATCACCGACAGCAACGTCGCCAAGCGCGACAATATCATTGCCGCCATCGAGGGCCGCTACTACGTGACCCTCTTCTACGACGACGAGAGTGGCGAGGGGTGCACCGGCGCCCGCACCGTGCAGGTGTGCGCCTACGGCTACCACACGGGGACGGGGAACGAGTGCTTCCGCGCCTACCAATGGAGCGGCGACACCCACACCGAAGATGACCAGTGGAAGATGTTCCTCACCAAGCGCTGCATATCGTTCCGCCTCATGACCGAGGCCGAGCGGTGGGAGCAGCCGCCGGCATTGTACCACATGAACGACAAGGACATGTCGCCCGTTGTCGCCCAATACCAGGAGGTGGTATGAGTGCCCCGTTGCTGCAGCGTGCGCTCATCGAGAGCGGCGGAGAGAATGACCTCAGCAACCTTGTGCAGGCCCTCGCCTACAAGTATCAGCAGAACCTCGAGGCCGCGAGAGCGAATGCCAGTTACGACCTCTCGCGGGCCTCGCTGGATTGGGTGTTGAGGTGGCAGGGGGAGACACTGAAGGTAACCTTCCGACTGCCCGAGGAATGGTACTACGTGGAGCATGGCCGCAACCGCACCACGGGGAAGACGGGGCAGCGGTGGGAAGACCCTGTCGGGGACATTATGCGGTGGATTGACGCCAAGCGCCTCGTCCCGCAGCCGCGCATGAAGAGCGCGAGGGTGCCCGCCACGAAGAAGACCATCGACAAGAACGAGCAGAAACGGCAGATGGCCGAGGCCATCGTTCGGAAGATACACCGGCGCGGATTCTACACCCGTGGGCCTATGGACATGCAGGTGTATGGCAAACACCCGCTGGAAGCCTCGGTGGAGGAGATGGATATGAAGCGGCAACTCATGGGAATACTGCGGGATGCAGTAGGGAGGGAGATAAGAGTGGAGTTGGGAGACGTGGTGAAGAGCATGCGCTGAGTTTACACTTTTCCAAGAATGCATAATCTATAACAAAAAACCAAGTAATATGAACTTTACTGAAGACATTGCAATTTTTCGCCCCTCGCATATCGAGGAGGTTGGCACGCTGGCCAGAGGCTGGCGTCCGAGGAGCAAAAACCCCTTCCGCATCAAACTCGTCCCGACCGAGGGCGGCGACGTGCAACTCGGCACCCTTGTCGAGGTAAGCGGCACGCCTGCCAGCGAGCACACCTCCAAGAGCGCGTTCGTGAAGGTCGGTGAGTGGAGCGAAGAGATTTTTTCCACCATCGCCGCCAACGGCATCACGCAGCAGGGCGTCACGATCTACGCCGCTGAGATGGAGGTGAAGAAGCCGCTGCAGGACATCGACTACTTCATCGCCACCGTCGTGGGCGTGTACGGCGAACCCGTCCGCGTGCTCTCCAGCACCGAGAACATCACGAAGATGGAGGTCGACGGCGTCCTCATGGAACCCGCCGAGACCATCACCTTCATGGACAACGAGACCCACGTCGTGAAGTTGTGGATGAGTGTCACCGAGATTGCCACCGGCATCTTCTCCGACACCGACCTCCGCACCCTCGCTATCCCCGCCAGCGTCACCGAAATCGAGACGCAGGCCTTCGAGAACATGCGCGACTTCACCGCGATGGCCTACAATGCCGGCGTCACCATCGCCGACGGGGCCCTGCAGATGAGCGACAACTCCTTCATCTATGTAAACGGCGACGGCGACGTGAAAGCACAGCAGAGCGACGACGACCGCATCATCCCCGCCTCTCTCGACATTCTCGCCGTGGGCGACATGCTCTTCTTCGACCGCGTGCGCCGCGTCTACTGCATCGTGAAGAAAGCCGACGTGGCCGAAGTTCTTGCCGACTACGACACCATCCGCTACGAGACGAACTACGACACCTATGCCGGCACGTTCGACGGCGTGGCCCACTTCATCGCCAACGACGACGCCGTTGCAGGCAACGCCCTTTATAGCGACGATGTTGCCGCCACCTCGTGCTTTTACCGCATCGAGATTGACAACACCGCTGCCGGCAGCCTCACCTTCTCCGCCGCCTCCGGCAACGCCTCCATCGCCTCCACCACCATCACGTGGGACGCTGACGAGGCGATGGCCGACGTCGTGGCGAAGTTCGTGGAGAAGAACACCACGAATATCACCTTCGGCTCCCTCGCCGACGGCAAGGGCGTGGGATTGGAGATTGGCGGCTACGGCGCGAACACGCTCACCGTCTCCGGCAGCGAACACGCCGTTGTCATCGACTGCTCCGGCCTCGCCATGCTGGCCTCTGCCAACACCGGCATCGCCGTGGGTGGAGACTACGACCCCGAGGGCGAGTATGAGTACATCGGTCGCGGCGTCCACCACAACTTCCGTGGCGCGAGCGCTCAGTCCATCCTCGGCAACTTCGTCAAGGCCCCCAACTCCGCCTGCATCGCCAACGACGGCTTCAACTACTCCTACCGCGTCGGCCTCAACTTCGCCAAGTTCAAGGCGTGGGCCAGCGTCTCTGGCGACGACACCTACTACGACGACGGCGAGGGCGGTACGGACGACAGCGTCGGCCACGTCATGAAGAAGAGCCGCTTCGACACCGAGGTGACGAACTACACCGGCAGCGACTCCCACCGCCTCGGCATGAAGGAGTATTACACCCATCTGCTCACCGACACCGAGGGTGACTTCGCAGACCTCCGCGCCGAATACGAGAGCCGCTACGGCGCGATGACGGACATGTACGACGCCTACCTGCAGTCGCACATGATGGATTTGGAGGCCATCACCGGCTCCACCGCCGACCTGCGGAACTATGGCAAGATGCAGACCGAACTCAAGGCCGACTGCATCAACGTCAACTACAACTACAAGTTCATCCCCGCCTATCCGCCCGAGTACAACGCCAACCGCTACGGCAAGGAGAGCGACGGCTTCGCCCCCGGCAACTACTACCACCCCGAACCTGGCGACCTCGGCCTCATGTTCCGCGACGACATCATGCCCGTTATCAACGCCAATGTCGACGCAGCGGGTCACGGCACTAAACTCACCAACTCCATGTATAGAGGTTCGTGCGGTGATTACTACGCCAACTACACGTGGTTCTTCTACGGTACGAACGGCGCGTTCAACGTCAACTTCCGTTATTACGCCAACTTCCGGTCTCGTCCGGTCTTCGCTTTGGATACATTCGTTTTCCCCTTCTAAACTTTACCACCCCATCCCCTTGGGTGGGGTGGTATTAAAATAAAACCAGCCAGCCATGTCAAGAAAACGACCGAAAGCACTCGACGCGCCCGTGGTGATGCAAGCACGGAGGCTCGAGATATGGGCGTATGTGCGCTGCGACCAATGGAAGCGCACATATCGCCACACCCTCGTCAATGACTTCCGCAAGCATATCACGGACGCAAAGAACGAGATAATCCGGGCGTTTGAACTGCCGAACAAAATGCGCACCGAGAAAGCCTACCACTACAACGCCGCACTCGTCGAACTCGCCCTCGTGGAGAGTTGCATGGACGTGATGGTGGCGGACGAGATAGGTGTGATGAGCAGAAAGGAATGGGCGGACGTGGCTGAGAGGGTTGACGATATGAGGACGGGGTTGTCGAGACTTGTCAGCTCGCTTAACAAAGGCGGGTCGGAATCCCCGAACTGCGGAACGGGGAGCGCGTCCGCGGATTATAAGGATGCCTAACTATTCAAACGATATGGGTAGTCAATTCAACATAGGCAAGCAAAGAGGTTCGTGCGGTGATTACAACGCCAACAACACGTGGTACTTCAACGGTACGAACGGCACGTTCAACAACAACAACCGTTATAACACCAACTTCCGGTCTCGTCCGGTCTTCGACTATGGTCTGTACGACAACGCAAGCCTCGCAACCTACCCCATCCCCCTCTCCGAATGGCTCATCATTGCCGAAGAATCCACGAAGGGCAAATCCTCGAAACCCTGCTACGTGTTCTTCATACTCCACCGCATCGAGGAACTTGTGCAGCTCGCCCACCAGGTAGGCAACTGCGAAATCCTGCCCACCGAGAGCACGGCGCACATCATCACCGAGCCGCGCGTGCGCGAGATAGTGTGCGCCACCGCTCCCAAGCGGGTGATGCAGACCTTCTATATCCGCAGCCTGCAGCCGTACCTCGAGCGCCACCTCTATCACAAGGACAGTTACAGTTGCCGACGCGGCAAGGGGAGCCTCAAGGCCGTCCAGCAACTGCAAGAGTACATCTTCGAGCAGTCCAACGGCTACACCGAGGACTTGTGGCTCGCAAAGGTGGATATCAAATCCTTCTTCATGTCGCTGGACTGCTTCATGGTGTGCCGCACGATGGAGGACTTCATCCGCAAGGAGATGGCAGACCACCCGCACAAGGAACTGCTGCTCTACCTCACGCGCATCACCTACCTCGCCGCCACGCAGGACCACCTGCGGGACATGGCACACCCCGCCGAGCGTGCCATGCTGGAACCGTCGAAAGCGCTCCGCAACCACCCCTACTACCAGGGCGTCCCCATCGGCGACTGGACATCGCAGACGGCGGGCCTCGTGGTGACAACCTTCGCCCTCCGCTACCTCGAGTCGCTCGGCTACGCGTTCGTCCACTACACCGACGACACCACGATCCTCGTGCGCGACAAGGAGAAATGGCTCGAGGATATCGACCGCCTCGACCGCTTCTACAAGGGCATCGGACTGACGCTGCACCCCGACAAGCGTTACATGCAGCACCACTCGAAGGGCGTCGAGATGGTTGGGTATAAGGTGCGCTTCAACCGTCTCCTCCCGAGCGACCGCATCGCCCACAACCTCAAGTGGTATATCGAGCGAACCATACGCAGGGCGGAGCGGAGCACCGGCTGGCTGCTGTCTCACTCCGGCAACATTCAGTCGACGCTGAACAGTTACCTCGGCTTTTTGAAATGGTGCAATGCCTGCCGCCTGCGGCAGCAGGTCTGCGACCGCGTCCGAGGCTCCGTCCTCGGCATGGTGCTGGAACCTGCGGAGGACAACCACAAGGTCACCATCAGAAGCGAATATACCAAAGCCAACTACTATAAACGCGAATACAAAGAACTGAAACACATGCTCGCAGCATAGAATATTAACAAATAAAAAACCAACCAATATGAGAAAGTACGGTAAAATTGTATGTGGCGCCCTTCGGGTGCCTCAAATCTACCCCGGCTACATCGTCGTCGAGGGAAAGAAAATCTACAACCCCAGCGTCGCCCAGTTGCTGGCCGCCGGCTACCTCCCCATCTACGAGACCACTCCCGAAGAGAGAGAGGGTAAGATTGCCGTCGCCAAGTACGAGGTGAGCGCCGACGGCACCCGCATCGTGCAGGTATGGGAGTATGAGGATATCCCCGAACCGAACGACGAGACGCCGGGAGAAACCAACGAGGAATAAGGGGTCATGATTATCATCACCGACACCGGCGGCGAGCGTGTGCACATCACCGCACCAACGGAGCGACACTCCACGGGTGAGGTGCTGCTGCGTCTCGTCAACTCCGCCTCAAAGCAGGCCGTGGAGGTGACGCTGGACGTGCAGGAGGATAGTGGGTATTGCATTGACGGGTATGCCACCCTCGACGCCCTCACGGGTGGACAGTACACCTACCTCCTCACCGACACCGGCGGCACCCTCGGCAAGGGCCTCGCGCAGGTGGGGTTGAGACGCCCGCAGGCCGTGGTTTACCAAACCCAAGTAAATACCAAAGTTTATGAGCGATAGTATCAAGGAAACGCTGCAGTTTGCCATCGTGGAGCCTCGAGCGGCCACGGTTCCCCAACCCGTCGAGAAGAAGGGGTGGGGCGCAGCCAAGTACGTCCAATTCGGAGAGGACAACAAGTATCCCGACTTCCTCCTCGAGTGCTATGAGAATTGCGCCGTCCTGCAGTCCATCATCAACCGCCTCGCCGACTACGTGGCCGGCAGCGGTGTCGACGACGAGCAGCAGGGCGAGAGGGAGGTGAACACCGACGGCCTAACCCTCAACGACCTCGTGAAGAAGTGCGCCGTCGACTATCTAATCTTCGGGGCCTTCGCCGTGGGTGTGCGACGCAACCGCGAGCACAACATCAGCGAACTCGACTACCACGACCCCCGCCGCATCCGCCTCACCGAGGATGGGAGCGAGGTGGTGTACAGTAAGGACTGGAAATCGAGCGGTTCGAAGACCGTGACGCTGCCCGTGTACAAGGAGAGTGACCGCTCCCCGAACCAGGCCATCATGTACGTAAAGAGCAACACCTCCCGCACCCTCTACGGCAGACCCATGTGGAGCGCCGTGGTGAAGGACGTACAAACGGCCATCGAGATTAGCACCTTCCACCTCTCCGCCATCCGCAACAACTTCAACGGCTCCGCCGTGGTGAACTTCAACAACGGCACACCCGACGACGAGACGCGGAAGGACATCGAGAAGCGCATCAACGAGAAGTTTGCCGGCGCCTCGAATGCAGGGAGGATCGTGGTGTCGTTCAATGACGACAAAGACCACCAGACGACCATCGGCGCATTGCCGCAAAACAACTTCGACCAAAAATACAACGCCCTCTCGAAGAGCGTGCGCGAGAACATCTTCATCGCGTTCTCCGCCCAGCCTCAACTCCTCGGCAGCGACCCCGAGCACACGGGATTCAACGCCACGGAGTTCGAGCAGGCATTCAAACTCTTCCGTGAGACTGTGGTGACACCCCTGCAGAAAGAAATCGAGCGGGCGTTCTCGCGCCTCGGAGAGGAATACACCTTTAAACTCAACGAATTCAGCATCGACTTCGGAAACAACGGAGAGGAGGCAATCAATGGATAACATCTATCTTATTGGAGAGGACGACCTCAAGCAATACACCGCCATCAATGACAATGTGGACGCGTGCTACATCAACCCCGCCATCATCAAGGCCCAGGACATTGGCCTGCAGCCGCTCATCGGCACGGCGCTCTACAAGCGCCTGCTGCAGATGGTGAACGACGGCACCATTGCCGGCGAGGGCAACGAGTACTACAAGGAACTGCTGGACGTATACGCAACGCCATACCTCCGCGAGCGCACCGCCGTGGAGTTGGTGTGGAACCTCTTCGCCAAGTTGCGCAACGCTGGCGTGGTGACGAGCAACGACCAGCAGACGCAGCAGATGAGCATCGGCGACTGTGAGTACCTCCGCAAGAAGTACGACTACGACGCCACATTCTACGCCAATAGGATGAGCGACTACCTGCGTGCCAACTGCTCGCATTTCCCCGAGTACACCGCCTGCGCCTGCGACCAACTCCCCGCCAACAAGAAAGCATATAATACCGGTATCGTACTATGAGACTGAACGACACACAACAACTGCTCGAAACCGCCCTGCGGCAGTCTGCATACCTCAACAGCCTCTACCACGGCGACCCATACGACCAATGGAACAACGCCGAGGTGGGGTATGTCTCCGCATGCTACGAGTTGCAGCAGGTGGAGACCACCGAGAACACCAAGCGCTACCACTTCATCGTGTATGTCGCCGACCGCCTCACCGAGGACGGGAGCAACGAAGTTTACGCCCTGGACGCCTCGGAGGGCGTGCTGGACGCAGCCCTGCAGTACATACGGGCGACCAACGAACCCGACATCGTCGACGTGGAAGCCACCTACTACTACCCCTTCTCGCAAAAGTTTGCCGACATTGTGGCAGGCTACTATGCCACCATTGTCATCGAAGTACGTAAATCCATAAATATCTGCTGAAAATGACTGCAAAGATTTTGAAGGAAAATGCCAAACTCGCGGCAAAGGGGGCGCCGTGGTATATGCACGCCTCCATGATAGCGAGCATCGTCCTCATCGTGGTGTCGTTCTTCATACCTCCCTACGCCGTGGTCGATTCCTCGGTGCTCGCCGCCACGGGCGAACTCATGGGAGGGGCGACCCTCATGAACTTCGTGGCGAACGTTCCCGCCTACCTTGAGGCGGGTGTGAAAGCCAAAATCTCCCACGGCACAACGAGTATCTCGGTGGCCGCTGACGAGGTAGAAGAGGAGGCGGAGGAGTTGTAGTTGTTTACACTTATCGAAAAACGCATAATCTACCAACAAAAAACCGAATAATATGAGCAAGAAACAAATTGATTTGGGACTGCTTCATCGCCTCCGCAGCGCGATTCTGCAGTTCAAGGACATCACCGCCGAAGACGGCACGGTGCTCACCGTGGACGGTGACCTCGAGGTCGGCAAGGACGTGCTGACCTACACCGAAGAGGGCGAGGCCGTTCCCGCAGCCGACGGCGACTACCGCACCGGCGAGGTTGTCATCACCATCGAGGGCGGCAAGATTACCAAAATCGAAGCCCAAAACGCCGAGGACAACGGCGACAATGGCAACGAGGAAGGTAACGAGGAGAACAATGCCGCCGCCGAGAACAAACTCAAGGCCGTCTCCGAGGCTTTCGAGCAGACCTACGACGAGAAGGCCCGCAAGGTGTATGAGGCCATCGTGGCCCTCGGTTTCAGCGCCTACGG
>Ga0326513_10003541_pt1 | contig 11303 bp, 7 predicted proteins | sample 2_2465_0518_D_FD_203654 | JGI IMG/M metagenome (GOLD analysis project Ga0326513, IMG submission 203654) | Bovine rumen microbial communities from UC Davis, California, United States - 2_2465_0518 | ecosystem: Host-associated > Mammals > Digestive system > Stomach > Rumen | place: USA: California... | reverse complement strand
TTTAATACATTACTATTATTATATGCCTTGAATGCTCATAGATATAGAGCATCTTTTTTTATAGGACTTGACAATGTTCATCTACTGTGTGCATAATATTGGAAACCATCAGCTTCAGCCTCTGGATTGTTTGTAATAGATAAAGTAACAGCACTTCCAGACTTGCTCATTTTAATTCATAGTCTAGGAAATTTTATCATTACATTATCTCCACTTGTTAGAGTTCATAGTTGTGATAAATCTAATTGTCAAGGTGTAGTCTGAGTTACTTCATCTGTTTCTACTCAAGATGTATTTAATCTTACAGCACTATATCAGAAGAATTCATCAAAAGCACTATCTCATGCAGTTAATCAAGCAGCATCATCAGAGTATGTCCATCAGCTAGACATATTACTCTGTTCTGTCCAAGATATAGTAAATGTTTTATAGCTATGGGTAGGTCGTACTTGCTTCTCTACCCCATTAGGTCGTATCATTATTCTATTTAGTTTGTATCACATAACTGTTAAGAAAAGAAATAAATCTGATTAGTTTACATCAGCTCATTTAGTAAATGTTCAGCTTCAATTATTTGTATAGAATACATCATTTACCTCATCATACATTCATATTACTCCATCTGCTATTCTATAGCATGGTATGAAATCTCTTACCGTGTTTCAGCTATCTCTAATAGTGAAACTTTTAATCTTACAAGATGATTTTCTCCATCAGTGGCTTCATCAGTTGTTTCATGCGAATAAATCCATTGAGCTTTGGTATGGAGTTCATGTAGTTGTAATAGTATATGAATTTCCATCTATATATAATGTGTTAGCTGATAGTTCTATATCATGGAATACATCTGTCGATATATATGCTATAATTTCATCATAATTAGCATTACAAAACCAAGGGTTAAAACTTCATGATGTATCAGCGTATATCCTTCATAATACTCAATCAGAAGAACTATCATTACCTGTTACTCAGAAGAATACAGCCCATCATGAGTTGCTTCATAAGGATAATGAAGTTACGATACTCGTATTTACTGTAGGAGTGAATCATGTGTTTATATACTGAATTCAACTACTTCCTATCCATTCCACCTCCTGGTATTCTTTTTGTACTACATTACAACTAGCAGTAAGTCAATTCACAGTAGTTGCTGTAATCATACAAGTTCATGGAGTTACACAAGTCACCAATCCCGTTGTGCTTACTGTAGCTACTGTTGTATCATCGCTACTCCAAGTAATAGTTTTATCTGAAACTGTTGGTTCTATCGTAGCTGTAAGTTGCTCTGTCTGTCAGATAGTAGTCAGACTTATTGAAGATTTATTCAAAACTATACTTGTTGGATTAGGTATTCATATATAAGCATTCTTTAGCTCTTTCTGTACTAATGCCATCTTTTAAGCTATACCATATAAAGATTTAGTTTGGTCGTAGTAGTCTGCTATCTCTTGGTCTGTCCATACTTTATCCTCTATAATAATTTCCGAGTAATAAGCATTGTTTGAATAATCTATTCTATTAGTGTTCCAGATTTGATTTAATTTTAATTTCTGGTCTCCTGTTATATGAGTTAATGAGATATTAGATTCAGAATAATTTTTATCTACACAATAAAATTTTCCTTTACTTGTACTGTTTATATATGAATAGGCAATTAAATGCCGTTCATTTGTATTAATATGATAGTAAGTTCAATCTCATGGATGTATTGTCCCAAACAATCTCATACAACCTGTACTTCAGTTATATTGCATATCTACCATAGCTCTTGGATATGTATCCCCATAATCATATTGTGGATTTACCCACATCAAGAAAGTAAAATCTCAAGGTAATGGTATCGTTACTTGATTAGTCCATGTAGAACTATCAAAATGTGCATATTTTCATCATCAGCTTGCAGTTCAATATGTTACACTACCTCCATATAAACTCATATTTCTATTATTCCCACTACTATCATTCAGATTTCAGTCAAATTTATAATAAGCAATAGTATTAACTCAAGGTTGCCATCACTGTACATCTACTCGCATATATACTCCCATCTTTATTCTATAACTAGATAAAGTGTGTTATTATCATAGCTTGTTAATGATTCATAGTCAGCCTGTGTACCTGCCCATATCTTCATTCAGCTTGTTAGAATATTATTAGGTTGGTCTGATACTAAGACATCTCCACTTGGTAACTCATACTCATCTCCATTATGGATTATCTTGTTTAAAGTGTTTGTCATTACTCTTAAAATAAATTATAAATCTGATTAACTGATTCAGTAAAGTGATTTAGTCTGGTCGTAGTAGTTTTGAATATCACTTAGTGACCGAGCTTCACTTTCTATAATAACATTACTTAGATTTCAAGTTAATTTACCATAACTTTGTGTGCCTCTTGCTTGACCTCATATACATAATATATTTCAGTTATGATAGTTAAACCAACCAGATTGGGCTTCCGTTCAAAGCTGCACTCAGTCAACATATACAGATAAATTAGTTCAGTCTTGTGTGAAAACTACATGATGCCATGTATTTAGTGACATAGTATAACTCCGAGATTTGTCTGGTCATCATGGTATCCAAAACGTTAATTGGTCTTGTTTAACGATACTTGTCACATAAGCATCACTATTATTCGTATCTGTACATTGTCAAAGAATTATTCATTCAGCTGTTGATGATTTGTAAATCCAAGCAGACATTGTCCCTTTTGTCCAAGTAGGTACTGATGTAGACACCAACACAGTGTTACCATCAAATATTCAATACTGTTCTCATCAACTTAATGTTCAATAGCTCATACTTCATACTCTATCAGCCATATCGTATACATTATTAACACTATCTGTTGTATCTCAGTCTAATTTCCATCGTGCAATAGTATTCACTCATGGTTGCCATCATCCTCATCCACTTGTAGAGTATATAAAATAATGCTTATTATCAGTTAATGCTCATGGTAGTAATGCGTTATACTCTGCTTGGGTAGCATAGACTATGTCACTTCCACCTCATCCTGTTCCTACTGATTGCCATGCTGTTCAGTCCCATACTTTCATAGCACTGTTAGTTGTATCATACCACAAATCTCATTCACTAGGATTACTTGGTGCTGTATCTGATACTACTCAGTTCTGCTTCTTTGCTAGTTCTCAGTCTATGTAATTTCTTAGAGCTAGTAAGAGTGCATCTACATCAGATTTGAAATAAATCTGTTTGAACGTTCCTGTTCAGTTATCTATCCAGAGTGTTCATTCATCTGCATAGAAGATTTTGATATTATCTCCACTAGTAGTTTCAGCACTGATTATAGTTCATGGTTTATCCCATCAGTTATCTACTATCACTCTTCCTACATTTACTCATATAGGAAAAGCTGATGTAGGAGTTATCTCATCATCTAGTTGTAAGTCTACATAGATTTCATCATCTCACTCATCATAGATAATCAGATTATTCTCATCTCTTAGATTCAGACTTATGACTTTATTTTCATCTATGCTTATAGCTTTCCCTCATGTGTAAGGTTTCTTTCATTCTACTACTCTTGTTGCCATTGTAGTTTAGTGTTATTAGTTAAATCAATTGTTCAAATACTATCTAGCCACGACCTTAATAACATCTCACGCTTGTCACATAACAAATGGTCTGTTTAATGCTTGTACCTGTCTGTTCCAAGGTAGATGTAATTCTGCACTAGGATTTAGCTCTATGAAATCTGCTCTAGTTCCATCGTTCACTTGATTGTCCTCTGTGTAATCTGAAACTAAAATAGAGCTTGCGTTATCCTCATCTGCTGTTATACATAGAGAATCGTATAAGGCTCCGAATCCATCTAGGACAGAGTTTTTCTCTGTGATTCTATCTTCGATCTTTGCCTTCTCTATTCAGGAGTCTATTGGTAGCTCTATCCATTCTCCTGTCATCACGAATGTTGCGATCATTTTATTTTCTTTAATAAATAAAGGTTTTTATGATAGGCACTAGGCTCCTGGTTCTTTACATCTAGTTCCATATCTTCTCTCATTCTGTTATTTGCTATTTTTGTTAGGTCTTTGTTTACTTTCTTCTCATGAGCTAGTTCTCTTTGGAGATGGTACCTGTTGATATCTTCTCCGTATTGTTTGCTCTGCTCATAGATTTTTATTTGTCATTCTTCGTATATCAGTCTGTCTGTCATCTTATGGTCTGTCTTGTATTCCTGGCATCCTGGAGCACTTATCTTCATCTCACTTTTCAGCCGTATCTTTCAGTTCTTCACATATACATACATTTTAATATGGAAGTAATGTAAATGTCCGATCTATCGTTGCTGTTGGCGTATCTATTGCTGTCGTTCCTATCAGGTCATATTCTGGGACGAATAATCCATCAGATACGTGTAGATTATATGCGTGGACTTCCATGTCATTGTTTTCTACGTACTCGTTTTTCTCTACGATTCTTAGCACCTCTGACACGATATAATTTCCATCTGGAACCTTTAATCATGTCAATGCACTGATTCAGTTTCAGGATACGAACGATTGACCACTGAAAACCCTAGGTTCTTTCGTTATCTTTTTTTGAATTTCCTCTATTGTTTCTTCGTAGTGGCTTAGTTGTTCGTTGTGTGATTTTACTGTGTTTTTTAGCTTATCTGATTCCTTTAGTATCTGCACTTTTTCCTTCCCTGATTTCTCTAGCCTTTTTGTTAGTTCTTCTATCTTCTTATCCTTTTCCTTCAGCTTCTCTCTGTATTCTTCTATTACTTCATTCCAGGCTCAGATTTTATCTTCTATCTTCTGTAGGATCCTTCATGCTTCTTTGACTTGGTTTTCTACTACACTCTTACTTGTTTCTATGAATTCTTTGTCCTTATCATCGTACGCTATGTCTATTGTGATTGGATCCTTGAATGCTTCACTCTCTAGTACTCGGACATCCCTTCCTTGTTTCACTCCTGGAGTTGCTTCCTTTAGATCCATGTAGATTCTTTTTACCTTCATTGCTTAAAAAAAGAGAGTAAATCATTGTTACTCTCTTTATAGTCATGTTTTGGATAATTTAGTAGTTTTTTATCCTACGTAGAGTTTTATCAGGATTCGGACTTGTAATATCACAAGTATGAACCATCCCCATTCACAATAGAAATTCCGTAAACGTCTTTTTCGTTCTGGAATTGGTTTTCTGTCCATAGTTATTGGTTAGGAGTTAAAAGATTAGTCATATTAGTCCTAAGATTAGGCATATGAGCAGTACTGGTCCTACGTATGCTATCATCGTTCGGATCCATGGCACTGTATCTTTTCGTGCCTTCTTCCATTGCCCTTTTTCTCATTTATAGATAAATGCATCTGTAAAATAACATCCTATTAGGAGAATTATGATGAATACTATCCACTGGAATACAAATGAAATCATTTACCTTGGTTCGTTGTAAATTACCTATCTTGTATCAATGTATTTTTCAAAAGCAAGAGAAAAAGGACAGCATTACGCTTGTCCTTCATCCTCTCCATTCATCATCAGGTAGAGCATTGCTATTGGCATTATCACTCATCACATACTGAAGAATACATTACCGTACTTCTTCTGGAGTTCTTTCATTTTTTTACTTCTTGGTGCCGAATAATTGTCTGGTTTATATGACACTACTTTTCATTCTAATGGTGTTCATTTTACTGCATTCTCTACTTTAGTTGTATCTTTACCTTCAGGCACTAGGATATATTCTACTTCTTTTGTTAGGTCTACTATTCTTTCTGGTTTACTCTCTGAGAATCTGATTGGGATCTTCTTTCCCTGTTCTACCACGTCTATTATTCTCTGTGCAACCTCTTCTGGGATTTCTGACAGTAGCGGATTCTCTTCTAGATTCTCCATAAATTCATCTATATCTGGACTATATTCATCTTTGATCATAGCCTGTACTACTTGTGGATCTGGTGCATCCATTCATCCATCTTCATCTCGTACTGCATACTCTTCTCTTATTATTTCTATTAGATTTTCATATCTTTGTTTCAGGTCTCCTAGGTCTCCTGTCCAGTCTCCATGGAATACTTTAGCAAAGTTCTGCTTTCTTACGTCTTCTATATCTTTTAGCTCTGTTCATTCTATCTCTATCATGTCTTCAAAATCTCATGGTCTTGTTGGTCTATTGAGTCTTTGATTCTTCATAGCCTCTAGGACATTTTCTGGTGTTAGTTGGCGATCTCATTCTTCTTCTAATTCTAATCTCCTAACTATTTCTTCTACTTCTGGTGAATATTCTATTCAAAAAGACATCTCTAATGCATCTAATAAATTGGCAATTCTATCTTTCACATCTGTGTTTTTATTTAGTACTTTTAAGATATCACTTTGTAAACTATTTAATCAACTAATTCCTTCATCATAATTTTCTTTTACCTCATCTGGGACATAGTCAACTAGTTCCTCTGCTACTTGGTCTGCGTTTCTGTACCTTGGAGTTTTATCAAAGTATCTTGCAGGGATTACTTTTTCTCATTCTGTAGATTTTCTTATAAAGTCTGTAAGCATATCTACTACTGTATTCTCTGCTCATGTATCTGCTACTTTCTCGCTTAGGTTTTTGATTCAGTAATTATCATTTTCTAAGTTCTCCACAGAGTCCCAGAATACTTGCTCAGCTAATCTCTCAGCGTTTACATCTAGATCTACTCTTCCTTCCAAGTCTAAGAGTTGGCTTTTTAGTTCTTCTGCAAAGTATCATAAATCTGATGAATCTATGTCTAGTCAACGGTTATATAGTACATCCACCACATCACTCGACATTTGCTTTACTTTATCATAATCTCCTAAGCTTCATTTATCTTTTATCTCTGGGAACGTAGGGGTCCATGCATCTGAAGCATATATCTTATTCGCAGGATCTATCTTTGGATCTATTGTGTCTCTTCCAAAGACTAGTGTTAGTTCTCCGAAGACTTCATGTGGTACGTTTACATCCATCACTGCTATTGATGGCATTGGACTCTTACCTCCAAATCCTTTCATCTGTCTCTCAAAGTTCTCTACGCTCATGTTACTTATTGCTACTAGGTTTGTTACAGCTCTGTCTATTTCTTCAGCATCCAGAGTCTTCTTTGCTTCTTCTATTCCTTTCATAAATTGGTCTGTGTATGTTCCTTCGAATGCGTTATATATGTCGTTGTATGAATATTTTTCTAGCTCTTTTACTTTTGATCTTAGACTATTTAGTCAGTTTGGTTGGACTACATTTCAAAATCTTGTCATTCCCTTAAATCATTCATACCCCTTTGTTATTTCTTTTAATGCCTTCTTGAAATTATCATATCGTTTTTCTACATCTGGGTTATATGTCTTTCATAATTGGTATACATATTCTGCTTTGAAATCTTCAAATTCATCAGCTCTTATATCTCTTAAATCTTGGTCTTTTACATCTCCTCTATCATATCGGATATCGATATCTGCTATCCTATTTTCGATTATCTTTTCAGTTTCACTTCCTATCTTCTCTATCTGTTTTCTATCATAGGTTCAGATTCTATCTTTTGCCATACTTTCTGCTCTCTCTAGTAATAGTTGAACCGTAGGTCAATCTGGTACATCTATTTGAGTTCATTTATGTTTTGTATGTTCTTCTATCATATTTTTGACTTCGTATAGCTCGTTCATTGTTATGTGTCAGAATCCTTTTTTTTGAAGATTGTTTTTCCACTCTACAATATCTGGATCGTATGTCTTATAGTAGATGTCTATCTTATCTGAATTGTCTTTTAAGTACATCTCTAATTTAGTCTTTTCAGACTCTTGGTCGAATAGACTTTTCTGTTCTACTTGGTATTCATATTCTCAATTCTCTAATTTTACTTTCTTTATCTTACCATCTAAGATATCATCGTATAACTCTTTTATCTGTTCCTTGTTACTTCTTATTCCTTTGATTCGGTCTAGTACCTTCTTGAAGAATGCTTTTATCTTCTGTCGGAATGTCTTTGGCATATCTGCTTTATCGAATTCTCCTGTTCTTGCGTATTCAGAGAAATTTTCAGCCAACCATTCTTTTGCCTCTCATTCTGCTAATCATTTTCTCTCCTGGAGTCCTTCCATTATCTCTACTCTTCTTTCTGGATCCACCATATTGAAGACAGGATGGAATATCTCATGATGTATCGTTGAAATATCTGGATTCTCTAATATCTCTATCTTTCAGTTCCTTGCTCTTCCTAATGCGTTTCTACCATCTGGTGTTGTTATTGCTTCAACTACATCTACAGTTAATCAATAATCATCTGCTAATTCTTGTGCTGTCTTTCATCTGATATCTCTTAATTGCATAGCTTCCTTTGATGTTATTCTCTGTGTATTATCTAAGTCATCTATCTGGTATTCCCATCATCTCAAATCTCCTGCAGTTGTAGATAGCTCTTCTCCTGTTACTTTGATTATTGCATTCTCTGGGAGTTGATCTAATAATCCTGATGATTTTAATCCATCTATTGTTTGTGCTGTTACTTCTATTCTTCCATCATCTAGGTATTTGATTGCTCCTTTATCTACTATATTTCCATCTCTCTCTAATAGGTATCTATCATTATAATTTGTTGTCTCTAATTTGTATCAGTTTTGGAGTTCTATATTATTGATTAAATCTTGCCTATTGCTTAGCTGTTCTTCTGTCATATCTCTTACGAATTTTGGCTGTTTACTCCATCATTCCATTAGGCTGTCTAGTACCTCTCTCTCTGCTGTTTCTGTTTTATAGACATTTGACCTTTTATATTCTCTTATGTACTGATCTCATTTAGCTTCCATGTCTAAGTATTTGTCTGAAGCTTCGAATTGGTCTATTCAGTAGTAATCCTGCATTTCTTTTATCAATGCTTCCTTCTTTTTCTCCCATTCTCTCATCTGTTTATCTGCTACTTCTTTGCTTACTTTATTTTTACCTACTTTACCTATTCTCTGCTCTTCCTCTGATAGTTGTCTTATTCTCATGGCGAAATCCCAATCTGCTTTTACTTCACTCATTGCCTCTTCCTCTGCTCATCTCTTAGCTAGGATTTCTTTTATCTTCTCCTTCTCTGTTCTTGGTAGGTTATCATTATCCATAAGCTTCTCTAGTGAACGTGTAGTAAATTTCTCGTAGTTCACTTCTCTTCATCCTACTGCTCATTCTTCGTTTGCTCCTACATCTTTTAGGAAGTCATCTATAGTTGATTGTATTTCTCTTGCTGTATCTGTATCTATATCTAGTTTTTCTTGTAAGTCTAGTACTTGCTTATCTGGTGTTGTTTCTGGATTCTTTAAGTTGATTTCATTTATTCTTGTTAGCCTTCTTGCCCTTCCTGGTCCTTTATCTGGAGATATTACATTTCATCTTCCTAGAGTTATGTTACCATTTTCATCTACTATGTCTGGTTGTACCCCTGGCAGAGCTTCTTGGTCTAATGGTCTTGTCCTTCTCTCTCGTTCTCTAATAGCTTCTTCACTTAGTCATCTGTTCCTTTCCTGGATTATTATCTCTGCTACTCCATCTAGGATTCTTTGATCCTCTGCAGATATCTCTTTTGCGTATGTTTGCCTTCTAGCGATTTCTTCTAGCTTAGCCTGTGCTTCAGGAGACATCTCACTAAGGAGTTTATTTATTGCGTTCCTTCTCCATACTTTAGATCTAGGTTCTACTAATCATTTATTTATCAGTTCTCCTAGGATTGCTCATAGTAGTGTTGTTACAATATTTCATCAGCTCATTATCCCTCATCCTATCGCTCATCATATTCACAGACTCTTTACAATTTGTGGTGACTTGTTATATGCCTTTATCAGTTTGTTTGTGAGGTGTATTGCTTCTATCTCTTCCGTTACTCCTGGATAGTATCTCTCTAATCTCTGGAGCATTACGTGTCTGTTCTGTCATGTAAGGTTCTTTATGATGGAATAGAAGTTGTTTCTTATCTCTCATTTTCTATCTCCTCCTTTGTATACCCATCAGTCTTTTAGCTCTGCTATCTCTTTGAAGTATTTACTTGTCGTATCATCAAGTTCTTTTAATCCTGGGATTTGTTTTTTTGCTACTCAGTCTAATGTATGTCTGATTTGTCTTATCAATCATTGACCTCTACTAGCATCCACTGTGGTATATTTTGCTAACTGATCTAATTTATCTCTAAGGTTTAGATATTGTCTAGGCGTTACCAATGTTGCTATGTCCTTGTATATCATATCTATTGCTCTTTGTACTGACCTCATGTCTGCATCAGATACGAATTTACTGTTAGAGAAATCTAGTTCTCCTGATACAGGATCCTGTGTTATATCGTTTTTTAATAACAAATCTGTTAATAGTGGAGTTGCTTCTACTAGGTTGTATGTTGTGTTTAATTCTCTCAATGCTTTATATTCTGGGAGTGTATTCTGTAGTTTATTTTCCCATTCATCAAATGCTTGTAGTATTTTATCTCATACTTCATTGTATAATTGCTCTGTGATGAATGCATCTTCTAATGGCATTCATGCTTCATTTATCATTCATAGAGCTTTGTTGAATTTATCTGCTACGTATGGGTCGTTCTGTATCCTGATCCTTTCTTCTGGAGTAAGTCATGTTGTTATATCTGTCCATTTCTCTTGGATTATGTCTTTACCTTTTTGGATCACTCCATCTCCTTTACTCTCATTGTTTGGTTTACCTACTACAGGCTCTTCTGGTTCTACTGCCCCTGGTTCTGCTACTGTACCTCCGTGTCTTGCATTGTATCTATCTATGTAGCTTTGTTTGAATTCATCTATTCATTTCCTTACTATCCTACTTACTGATTTTCCAGCTCCTACTTCTCATTCAGGTCCCATGCTTCATATCTTTTTACCTCATTCATTGTATAGGTCTGTTGCTTCTTTTACATTCTTTACTTCTGCCTTAGCCTGTTCTTTTGCTCCTTCGATTCATCTATCTAAAGCTACTTTGAATTGATTCTTTATATCCTGATATTTTCTTGATATCTTCATTTTACCTGTCCATTTCCCTGTCCTTTTTGCAAGTTCCATCCATCATAGTGTAGTCAATGTGTCAAGCATATCTTCCTGTCATTGTTCATCTAATGATTTATAATAGTCACTAATTCATGGTACCTTTAATCATAATCCTATTATTTTCTTCATGAGTCAGTCTGCCTTCTCCATTGTCCACTCTCATGCTTTGGTTTCTCATAATGCAGAAAAAGCTGTCATAATTTTAGGAGCCCAAGCCCAGAATAAAGTGTTAAGTCATCCTGAAGCTCCTTCCCACAGGTATTCATCAAGCCTTCTATCATCTTCTCTATAAAA
>Ga0326513_10003540_pt1 | contig 11305 bp, 4 predicted proteins | sample 2_2465_0518_D_FD_203654 | JGI IMG/M metagenome (GOLD analysis project Ga0326513, IMG submission 203654) | Bovine rumen microbial communities from UC Davis, California, United States - 2_2465_0518 | ecosystem: Host-associated > Mammals > Digestive system > Stomach > Rumen | place: USA: California... | reverse complement strand
CAAAGACATTCGATAAGTTCCGGGCCTTGATTCCCGAATATCGCGAGCGTGTACAGGCTCAGTATGCCGGTGCTCCGAAGTCCGTCGGACAGGTGGGCGAATATTCCTCCGACGTGCTTGTGCCGGCTTTCCTCTCGGCTTACACCGCGGGCTCGGGCGGTTCGCTCGATCTCTTCCCGTCACTTTGGCGCATGCTGCCCAACTGGACGGTACGCTACAGCGGACTGTCGAAGATTCCCTGGCTCGCCGACCGGTTCAAAAGCGTCAACATCAATCATGGCTACAAGTCTGTCTTTGCCATCGGCTCGTATGCCAGCTACAGTTCGTGGTTAGAGTACATGGGCGACTTGGGCTTTGTCAGTGCTGCCGACGGTTCGCTGTCGCCGTCGAGCATGTATAACATCTCCACCGTCAGCATCAACGAGCAGTTCTCGCCGCTGCTTGGTATCGATGTGACGTTGCACAACAACATGACGGTGAAGCTGGAGTACCGCACGACGCGTGTGCTGAACCTTTCAATGACCAGTGTGCAGCTGAACGAGCAGCGCTCTAATGACTGGGTCATCGGGCTCGGCTATAAGATCAGCGATTTCAAGCTGTTCGGCAATTCGGGCAGTCGCAAGGTGAAGAAAGCGCAGAACCGTAAGGGCAACCAGAACAACCAAGACAAAAACAAAAACCAGCAGAGCAGCAACAGCCGCTCAAGGGGCGTGAACCACGACCTTAACATGCGTGCCGACCTCTCGCTGCGGTCGCAGGCCGCCATCACCCGCGACATTGCCAGCGGTGTGTCGTCGGCCAGTAGCGGCAACTCCGCGCTGAAGTTCACGTTTGCCGCTGATTACACCCTGAGCCGTCTGCTGACGCTTACGCTCTACTACGACCGTCAGACCAATACCCCGCTACTGTCCTCCAGCAGTTATCCGACGACGACCCGCGACTTCGGACTTTCCCTGAAGTTCTCTCTGACGCGATAATTTTAATTTATATCAATTAATTGCAGCTGACGAAGGAGGGCATTGCCCTGACCTGTCAGGGTGAGTCTGCTACAATACAAGGAACAGGCGCAGAGCGACGAAGGCTTTGACGGTGTTCCGCTCTATCTGTCCTGTTGCTTCATGGCCTACCTGTGCCGTCTCTATATGCGTCTCATTCCACATGGCGACCAAATGTTCGATGCAGAATTCTGCCAGCAGGAACGCCAGATATTCAAAACGCTGTCAATAGATTTTAGCGAGGCTGTATCAAAAAACAAAGTGTAGCCTGTTTGAAAATGGAGCATGTTTGTAAAAATCCGAAGGCTTCGGACTGCTCGTCCGGCGCCTTCGGACTTTTAGTCCGCACCGCTACGGACTGACAGTCCGCGCCCTTCGGACTGGGGTTTTCGCATTATTTCAAATGAGATACGGTCGATTCGTTGCCGAATAGGTATTGGGGCTTGTAGCCGCCGAAGTCGACGACAATTTTCTCAAAGACAATGCCGGGGTGACGTGGCTGTAACTTCAGCTCGTGTGTGCCATTGGTGCTAACGGGCAGCTCGACGGTCTTCTCCACGATGCGGCGGGCAATCGTAGGATAGAACTCAGAGTACATGTAAGGCTGGCGGTCGACAAGCGTCTTGTTGAAATTCACTACCTGCGGTTCGCTGCCGTCGAGGCTGACAGCGTATTCATAGCCACCGACGTTGAGGAAGTCGAGTGTGGACTTCACGATGACGTGTACCTTTATTTTATCAGTGCCGTCGGGCAGCGTGAAACGGTAGGTCAGTGAGGCATCGCCGACAGGCTGTGTGTAAGGTGTCAGGGCGACGGCACTGCGGGTGCGGCCGTAGTAAGGATAGACGCTCCACTGGGTGCCGTCGGGTGCGGTGCTGCTATAGTAATGCTCGGCTTCCATGGAGATGTAGCCAGCGCTTGGGGCGAAGGTGAAGCCTCCTCCGTTGGGTTGACTAACGGGCACGGTCTGCGGGAGCATGTCGGCACGGAAATTGTCGTTCCAGGATCGGTAGCCGATGTGTTTCTGAATCATCATGCCGTTCCACTTGCCGCCGGCGATGTCGGTGTTGTAGGCGGCGCAGAGCAGGGAGTCGCGGCGGAAGCACTGCTTCACGCGGTCGGCCCACTCGTTAGCGTCGGGATTGCCCTGCTTGGCAAGATAGTGGTTCATGGCCTGGGCGTAGTACATGTCGTAGAGGTTGGCCGCAGCCTGCACGGGGAAGAGCAGCAGCTGGCGGTAGAAGTCGCGGGCCTCGGCGGGAATCTGCTCATAGAGGCGCAGGGCGCGGAGCTCCAGGCGCTGATAATCGTCGGCCACTTGGCGCCACTCGCCGGTCTCGACGTTATAGGTTTGGGCATCGAGCATTTCGGGTGTGACGCGGGCCATGTACTGGCAGTTCTGGTTGTAGATGGCGGCAGCCTCAGTGGCGATGGCATCGCCACATACGGAACGGCGGTCGCTCTCGGCGGTTTTCACGCCGAGACCGGCTGCGAAGAAGCGGCGGGTGTGGTCGGTGACGGTCTGCTGGGCATATTCCTTCGGGTTCCAGGCCATGTCCATGAAGAGCGTGATGGGGTACTCCATGGGCTTCAGGTCGCCCACGTTGAGAATCCACAGGCGCTGGATGCCGAAGTCGTAGGCCAGCGAGAGCTGCTCGAACATCTGCTGCGTCTGCGTGACGTTGAGCCACTTCGTGTTGCGGGGGGCGCCGACGTAATCCACGTGGTAGTAGATGCCCCAGCCGCCCTTGTGGGCGCGCTCCTTGTCGTCGATGGGCACGCGGCGGATGTTGCCCCAGTTGTCGTCGCAGACGAGCATGATGACATCGTCGGGCACGCGGAAGCCGGCGTCGTAGTAGTCCTGTACCTCTTTATATAGTGCCCACACCTGCGTGGTCTTCTCGGGCTTCTTGCCCGTCACCTCCTTGATAATCTTACGCTGGTTGGCCACGATGCGCTCCATGAGCTTCGTGTCGGCTTTGTCGCTCATGGCCTCGTCGCCGTCGCCGCGCATGCCGATGGTCACGATGTCCTCGGTGCCTTTCATGCGCTCGATGCCCTCACGGAAGAAGCGGTCGAGGTTAGCCTGGTTCGTCTGGTAGTTCCAGGCGCCCCAGTCCTTGCGGTGGCGGGCATACTCCTGGTGGTTGCGGGCCATGGGTTCGTGGTGGCTGGTGCCCATGATGACGCCCATGCGGTCGGCGGTGCGGCTGTTCTCGGGGTCGTCGGCATAGAAGGCCCATCCCCACATGGCGGGCCAGAGGAAGTTACCCTTCAGACGGAGAATCAACTCGAAGACTTTCTCATAGAAGCGGTGGTCGCCGTAGTTGGTGCCCCAGGTATTCTTCACCCATGTCGTGAGACAGGGGGCTTCGTCGTTGAGGAACAGTCCGCGGAACTCCACGGCGGGCTCACCGTCGGTGTAGCTGCCGGGCAGGAACCATGCCTCGTCGTGGCGGGCGATGGGGGCGTCGGCCCACCAGTACCAAGGCGACACGCCTAACTGGCGGCTCAGTTCGTAGATGCCGTAGACGGTGCCGCGGCGGTCGCTGCCGGCAATAACCATCTTGTTGTCTACGTGGGTGATGATGAACTTCTCACGACAGCCCTTGAGCCCCGACAGCTTCAGCTGGTCAATCTCTTTGTTGCGGCCAACGGTGCCGATGAGAATGTCGGTCTCGTGGCCGATGGTCTTTTGAAGGTCGGCCTTCAGACTATTGATGGCTATCTTGACAGCGTCGTAGTCTTGCTCGCTGTAGCGGATGGTGCCCTGCTTCAGCTGTACGGCGTTGGCTACAGGTGTGAAACTGATGAAAGGCTCGGCTGCCTGTGAAGCCAGGCAGATAAAAGCGGAACACAAACTTAGAAGAAACTGCTTCATACAGAATATGTTTTTTAATGATGTTTATCGGATAACTTTGCGTGACTGGCCGTCGGCTGAGCGAAGGATGTGAATGCCCTTGTGCGACGGCATGCTGACTGATCGTCCCTGCAGGTCGAACCACTGGTCTTGTGCCGCGTGCTGTCTGACGGTCTGAACGCCGGTGATTGTCGGTTCGAACGGAATGAATGCTTCGGTAGAATCCAGCGTGGCGTAGACACCGAATGGCGGCAGAGTGGCTGGTGCTGTGAGTCGCTGTAGCCCCCATACGCCGTCCTGCTGAGCCAGCACGTAGTCGCCAGCGTAGAGCGGCGCTTCCGTATAGGTGCCGCGCAGCTTGTCGGAGAGCGGACATGTGGCGTAGCTCACCTCGCCGCTGCCGGTGAAGGTCACTTCGCCCCGGGCCATGACGAGTACAGGCTTGTGGGCGGGTGCGGAGCGCATCTCAGTAAGTGATAGGTCGTCGCCGATGATGTAGACGTGGGCACCCTCTGAAGCGATGGCGGTGAATGGCAGCATCATGAGGCGTATACCGTCGACGGTGCAGGTGAAGGTGGCTTCCTGTGCCTGGAATGCCTTGGCCGGACGGAAAGGCCCGCCGTCGGCAGATAGTTCGAGGTGATGACACAGGTCGCCATGAATCAGGTTGGCTCCTCCTACCGAGCTGTAGTCTGGCAGCCATACCACGCGGTTAGTGCCCTGCAGCCACGGGAACGTCGATGGACACCCGTTGACGTCTGTCAGGTCGATGCTGGTGCAGGCATGATCCGCCGTGAAGTCGAGCACGTTGCTGTCGTCAGCCACGTAGTCGCCGCTGAGCTTGCCTGCGTAGTTGCTGCCGAAGCAGACGTCGCCGAATTTGATGGACAGGTGCGACTGCGTGTTGTCGCAGGTCAGCGACAGCAGACCGATGCAGCCATCCTCAAGCGTTGCCGGCGAGAGGTCGAATACCATGTCGAAGTTTTCGCCTTGGCTTAGGTCCAGTCGCTCATACTCATGGTTGTTCACCTCGCCTTTGGCGTTCACATAATAGAGTGTGGGCTTGCCGGCCGTCAGCGAACTGGTCGATGTAACTTTCTTGACGTGCATGACGAGTTGTGAATAGCGGTCGTTCAGGGCGATATAGCCGGATGACAAGGTCTTGCGGCTGGAGATGAGCGGGTTGCTGCTGTCGAAGGTCTTCGTCTTGCCCGACAGTTTATAGGCCGTTCCAAAGCCGGTCTTCGTGGTCGCCATGTCGTCGAGACGGTCGAAACGGGTGGCCGTGCCATTCATGTTAGAGGACTGACGGTCGCGTGACTTGACGAAGAGCACTGTGGCAACGCTCTGAGCGGCGATGGTGGCCACAGGGCGGCAGGTCTCAGCCTCAGGTGCCAGTTTCGTCAATGTGAAATTCTTGCTCTTGACGGTTGTGCGGAGTTCGCCCTGCAGGGTGTAGAACGGCAGGTCGAAAGTGGTCTCGACAGTGTTGGCCGTAGCGTTGGCCATGACGGCAACGACGGTGTCGCCCGTCTGCGAGAGATAGGCAGAACCTTCCAGCCCACCGCCGAAGGTCCCTTCTATGCGGGTCATGCCTGTAGCGAACTTGGCGAAGTGGGCCATGATATAGCCGCGCTTCGTGATGGTGCCGCTGCTGCCGGCCCCACGCTGTCCGTCGCCCATCATGCCATAGTAGCGCTTGGCAGCGTAGTGTATCCACGCGTTGAAGTCGCCAAGCATGCAGGTATTGATAGCGCGGAAGAAATTGAAGAAGTCTTTTGTGAAGTCGAAGTTACGGGTGTTGCCCTCCACTTCGTTCCAGTTGATGAGATATTCCGTCATCCATATCTCCTTGCCCTTCTTGGCCAGGTTCTTGTAGGCCGACTGTATGCCGCCGTACTGATGGCCGCCGTAGATGTCGAAACAGTCGATGACATCGGATTTGTTTAAGGCGTTCACGTAATTGTCGTTGACCGACAGCGTCTCGGGGGCCATGATCTTACAGCTGATTTTGCGGCCGTAGGTCTTTACAAACGAGGCAATGTCGGTAGCCGACCACATGCAACCAGCGTATGTAGCCTGCCAGTCGGGCTCGTTCTGGATGGAGATGGCGTCGAGTTCCACGCCGTTCTTTCGCATGTATTGTATGTAGTCTTCCAGATACTGTGCGTAGTCGGCCCAGTTTTCCTTCTTCAGGTAGCCCAGGGTGCCGTCGCTGTTCTTGGCATTGCTCGTACCGTTAGTCTTCCATTCGGCAGGCTGTCCCCATGGTGAGGCGAAAACGATGAGACCCATCTGTTTGGCCAGCTTGGCCGTGGCTAAGGACTGGCCCCACGCATTTTTGCCGATAGGAATATAGAGGCGCATGATGTTGCAGCCCACGGTGCTCGTCTTGCCCCACACCTTTTTGATTTCGTCGTTCGACATGTGGTTGTAAGTGAACTGCGGTGAGCAGACGAAGCCGCCGAAGCCCGTGATGTGCTGATGCTTGACTTGACTGTCAAGACGTACGGTGGCGTTGCTTGCCCATGTCGACGTCGTCAGGGCAAGCAGGAGTGAAAGGATAACGGTTTTCTGCATTTTTTTTCTTAGCTTATTGTTTCATTTCCCACCAGTCGATGTTGAAGAGCTTTGAGCCCTTCATGCCCTTGAAGGCGAAGAAAAGGTCGTGGATGCCTGTGGGACGCTGGCTCAGCTGGGCACTGACGGTCTGCCACTGCTCCCAGCCGCCGGTCTCGGGAATGTCGAGGTGGCCAATGACCTGACCCTTCAGGCTATCGGTATGGATTTCAATCTGTCCGCCATGCAGTCCGCTGGCGGCACGGGCGGTGAACGTGGCGGCTCCCTGCTCGCCGAAGTCGACGTTGCGCAGTTTAATGTAGTCGCCATTGTGGATGTCGCAGACATAGACGCCTATCTGGTTGTTCTGCTCTGTCTTTACACCACGTGAGAAAGCCATGGTCTCGGCCTGCACACGCTCGTAGGGGTTGAACGTGGCGATGGGCTGTACGCCCTCGTCAGTGTGATGGATAATCGGGAATGTGCCGTCGGCATTGTACTGGAACTCCTCGATAGCCGCACTGCGCCCGAATCCGCCGCCACCAGGCAGTTTGCCCGTGTGGTAGAAGAAATAGGAGTGGCCCTTGAAGTCGGCCACGCCGCAGTGGTTGGTAAACGACTTGGTGTCTTCCAGCGGCATGATTTCGCCGCGATAGGTCCACGGGCCCTCGAACGAGGGAGCGGTGGAGTAGGCGATATGCTCGGGCACGCCACCGGCAGCGTAGAGCAGATAGTAGAGAGCCTGCGCTTTCTTGGCGGGCTTACCTTTCTTATTTAGAGGAAAGACGTCGCGACGCAGAATCCACGGCCCCTCGGTGTAGGTGTCCTTGTATTTCTCGCCTCTCTGACGGGCCTTGGGATTGGGCGCTCCGAAACTCTCGACCGTCTGGTCGATGGTGCGCACTTCGTCGGCGAGTGAAATCATGTCGGGATTCAGCTTGACGTAGTAGATGTTGGGGTTGCCCCAGAAGAGCCAGGCCTGTCCGTCATTGTCAATGAAGACGGTAGGGTCGATGTGGTCCCACGAACCGTTCTCGAAGAGCGGCTTGCCGATGGCATCGTGGAAAGGACCTGTTGGCGTGTCGCCGACGGCCACACCGATGGCCATACCGCCGGAGAGCTTGGAGTGGGCGCAGACGTACCAGTAGAACTTGCCGTTGCGCTCAATGCACTGAGCGGCCCAAGCGCGGTCGTCGGCCCAACTGAAGCTGTTCAGCGAGAGGGGGGTGCCGTGGTCAGTCCAGTTGACCATGTCGGCGCTGGAGTAGATGCGCCATTCGTTCATCCAGAAGAAGTCGGCACCATCCTCATCGTGGCCTGTATAGACGTAGATGCGGTCACCACTCACCATCGGGGCGGGGTCGCTGGTGTACCACGTTTGTACTATGGGATTCTGTGCCGTGGCGGTCAGTGCTGTCATGGCAATAGCTATACTTGCAAATAGTTTCTTTTTCATCATTCTATGATTCTTAATTTTTAACTCTTGTTCTTTATCGCGGAGCGACAACTCTTAGTTCTTGGTTCTTTATCACACAACTCTTAGTTCTTGACGACCTTGCGCGTCTTTCCATCGGCAGTGCGTATGATGTTGATGCCGCGCTGCAACGACTGCTGACGTGTACCGCTCAGATCGTAGATAACAGTTGACTGGCCTTCGGCATTGGTCAGACGAATGCCGCCTGTCGTAGCCACGCTCTTGACGCTGCACTCCAGTAGCAGGAATTCATCAAAGCTACTGCTTTTGCTCTCGTTGGTGAAGCGGATGATGTAGTTGCCGGCCTTCGTGACAGTGAAAGGCAGTTCATGGTTCTGGGCCGACGTGAGGTTGGCGCCTGTGTTGCCGTTGGCGTTGGGTGTGGCGGTGTAGGTGTCAGACGTCGCCAGAACACTACCGGTGGACTTCTCTATTATTTCAGCTTTGTATTTAGGAGAGCCTTTCCATGCGGCCATGGCGAAAGTCAGCTTGTAGTCGCCAGACTGTAGTTTCAGCGGGTAAGCAGACTGTTGTCCATACTCTGCCGACTGCTCACGCCAGTAGATACCCTTGCCTTGGTGTCCGGTGAAGCCGGCCATAGTGCGGGATCCCTGACCGTAATTGTTGGGATACTCATGCACATCGTTGTTCTCCTGCGTACAGCGCCAGCCTGGGGGCAAGGTGCCGTTGTCCACGCTTGTGAAATCAAGCTTGTAGGCTGCTGAAGCATCTGCGAAAACGGGTTGCAGCGTCACATTGTCGTGTGGCATGGTGAAGGTTACCTCGTTGTCGCCGTTGACGGCGATGGTTTTCTCAAGCGTGTAGAACACGGAGTTGACAACGCGCAGCTGAGAGAGACGGTAGCCTTCGTCAGGTGTCACGGTGAGGGTGATGAGATCGCCTTCGGCAGCCTCCTCGACATTAGCGGTGACAGAGCCGTTCTTGACGCTTTGGACGTTGACGAAGTACTTCATCGGCTCTATGTCGTTTGGCTGGTAGATAACTTGGTCGATGTACATGGGCAGACCGCCTGTGTTAAGGATGGTGAGCGTGTTGTTGCCTTCTTTCATGGTGCCGTTGACGGTAGCGAGGAGCCATTCGTTGGTGGCAGTCTTCTCGCACTTGACGGTTTGCTTCTGTCCGTTCACGGTGACGGTGATGTTTCCTGCCTTTGACGTACAGGTGTAGCGAATGGCGATGGTGTATTCACCCTCCTGGCCAGCTTTCAGTTTCAGTTGGTGGCGCAGGGCACCGCTGGTGTTTGTGCCCATGTCGGCAAAGCCGTTACCTGCATGGCCGATAGTGCTACGATACCAACCATAGGGATCGGTAACGCACGATTTGATGTTCTTGAAGTCCATGTCCTCAGCCTCGATGATGACAGGGCCACGGTAGAGCTCTGGTTGCTTGGGCTGGTCGAGTGGGCGCATTTCTATGGCGGGCTCGGCAACATCGCTGCGGTCGGCATTGCCGGCGCAATTGATGGTCACGTCAATAGCACCGTTATGCTTGATGGCGAGTCTGTAGATGCCGTCCTCGAACGTTTCTACGACGCCTCCGGTAGCCGTCACATTGCCCATCTTGCGTTTGGTGAACTTATATTCCGGCTTCTCCGTAGCACCTTTGATGGTGATAACGTCCGTGCGCTGTGCGGTAGAGTCGCTGCGGTAGTTGTTCAGATAGAAGTCAATGTGGTCGGCATATTCGCGGATAACGCCAGCCGACAGCTTGCCGTACTCTAATTCCAACGTATCGCAAGTGTTGTATTGCAGGGGAATGGCAGCCGAGGCTGTGGTCTTCTTGTTGAGATACGTGTACGGTGTATAGGTCACCAGCTGGTTGCGGTAGCGGTTGACGTAGAGGTCGCCTTTCGACACCACAGGATACTGGTCGTTGAAGTCTTTCTGCTTCTTGGTCTGTGAACCCCATTTGGACGAACGCTGCGATTTCTTAATCTGGACGGGAATGGCTTTGGCTAAGTCGTCATACAGTCCGGTGACCATGGGGATGGCACCGTAGCGGCCTGTCGACTTGAAATAGCAGAAGTTCTCCATCCACTGACCGTTACCGCGGTTGAAGGGATCTGTCTGTTTGTAGATGCCGTTGTAGAGATCGCCCCACGTGGCATATTTGTCTTCGTCAGTGCCGCTGCTGACGTCGTTGATGACCACGATCTTTGTCTTGCCGACCACTTCCTCGCGTGATGGAATGTACATGGTACCGTCAATCATTTTCGTGAACATGTCGAGCCATACGCCGTTGAAGTTCTTGAAGCGCTCCCAGTTGCGGCGCTTGTAGCCGCTGACATCGCTTTGTCCAACCTCGTGGAAGCATTCTTCGTTCCACGTCAGTTCGGGACCGTCCCATACGGCGCCGCCGTTGACGCAGGTCTGTTCCATCACCGTGCCGATGCCGGCAGCAGCAGGATATTTCTTGCCGTTACCTTCGCCTAAGATGGAACTTAAGGCTCCGTTCCAGCCACAGTTGTCGTAGCGTACGCCATAGTTCTTGGTGAGTCCGGAGATAAACGGCCCGAATGTGACGCTCTCGTTGTTATAGAAACACGACGACGTGGTGTACTTATAGAGATAGAGTATGGCCTCGGGATACTTCTGGCAGGCAGTCATGAGGTTCTTGTTGCGCTTCAGCTCACCGATGGGGTTGAGGGGGTGGCTCCAGATGTTGCCGCAGAAACTGACGGTCAGGAAACCGCCGTACTGGTGAGACATCTCTACGAGTTTGGCAAACAGTGCCCAGCGTGAGGTCTGCGTCGACGATGACTTGTCGCCGGCCTCGTCGAAGCCCCAGAACTGCTCGGCATAGTTCCAGCCAAGGAAGTTGGGGAATTTCTTGAAGAAATACTCAAAAGTGACAAGGTCGTTGTCCTGAATATGCGTGTGACCGCCTGATGCCGGCTGGCATGTGAACCACATGCCGTTCTGCTGGCATACCGTGCCCCACGACTTGTAGGTCTGGAAGGCGTTCTGCGGCATTTTGTAGAGGTTGAGATTCGTGTCGTACTGACAGGAGAGTGACAGATTCAGGCAGACGTAAGGTTTGACCTCATCGGGAATAAGGTCGATAATCTTCTGTGGGTCGGCCTTGTACCATACGTCAACGTGGATGAACCAAAGCGGATGCTGCGAGTCTATGGGACGGCGTTCCTGGGCATTCGCGGTCAGTACGGTGCACAGCAGTGCTACGGTGCAGATAAGCTTGGTGATAAACTGTTTCATACGGTTATTGTTTTTTTGGTTTTCTGATTACTGGGCATCGCCAACGATGACGAGACCGCCATTTTCGGGAATCTCAATATTTACAAGGGGTTTTTTACTCTTCTGCTGTTTCATGCTGCCGTTCAGTTGGGCGTCGTCACTGTAAACAGTGAACTCCTTGGCTGTGAAAGGCAGCTGAATC
>Ga0326513_10003537_pt1 | contig 11309 bp, 11 predicted proteins | sample 2_2465_0518_D_FD_203654 | JGI IMG/M metagenome (GOLD analysis project Ga0326513, IMG submission 203654) | Bovine rumen microbial communities from UC Davis, California, United States - 2_2465_0518 | ecosystem: Host-associated > Mammals > Digestive system > Stomach > Rumen | place: USA... | reverse complement strand
CCGTAACGTTCTTCCCGCTTGGAGCGGATTTTCATAACCATCGTCTTCGTGTTATCCAGAACAACCCAGTTCTTCGCATTGGTCTGACCGCCCTTGTGTTTGGCGTTCCAGGCGTCTCTGATCTCTTTGGGCCATTTCTTGATTGCCTGATCGGCATTTTCAAGTCTGTGGTCAAAGTAATCAAGATTGAATGCAATCACATAAGCGTTGTTCTTGATTCCGACGATTCTGGTATAATCGGCGGGAAGGGAATGACAGTATGCGTTCATTCCTGCGTCATTGATTTCAACGATGCCTTCCACGTCGATATCGGACATGGTTTTGTTTTTCGGCAAAGGACGTTCCGTAGTCTCAAAATAGTAATACGCCGCGCCTTCAATCATCATTTTCCACAGGGCGTCCCGTATGATTTCCTTGTGTCGGATCAGTCGAAGTGTGGACTCCATCATCGACTTGTGGCGTTTCTTTTTCTGGGTGCTGTCCCCGTAGGGAACGATCACGCTGTCAAGCGTCGGAAGGGAACACATATAATCGACCGTGTTGGTATATGATCCGTTCGTTCCGTACAGCATCAGAGAAAGATGCCGCAGTGTTTCGTTGTGCCCCATGGGATCTTTGACCAGCGCAATCAGGTCATCTGCCTTGTACCAGTCAAGAACGTTCATCCCGAAATACCATGACCCTATTGTCTGCTGGTTATTGTAGGAGTTAAATTCATAACTCTGAGCATTTGTGCTCTGCTTTTTTGGAGAACGATTGTTCCCGCGATTATGATTCTGTTCGGGCATTCTCGCCCTCCTTCCTAATTGATAAACGTAACAAAGTCATACTGGTCTCCGCTTGAAAGAAGATCCAATTCAAGCTGTGAGATAAAGTATGACCCGTAGCTCACACTGGTGTATCGGTCTTTCCGGTTGTCGCCCTGTTCGGAAATCACGATGGCACCCGTCTGGGCTTTCTTTTCGTATATCAAACCTGTTGTTTCGCTGATAAATTCCTGCGTTTCCAGGAACGGTCTTTCATAAAAGAACTGCGTGTCAGCATCCGGTGCCGATGCATATTCCTTGATCGTCGGCAGGATTTCTTCACTGGCTTTTTCAAAGTTCACCAGCAGGTCGATTCTCTGCTCTGTCAGCATTCTTCTGAAATCCACAGCGATGTCGCTGTTCAGCTTTTGTGATGCGACAACTGCATACAGACATTCATTCGCACCATCGACATAGATTCTGTTTGCGATTTCTTCATTGTTCATACAGCGAAGAGGGGAGTATTCGACCCCGCGTTCCTCGTCGTACATAACTCTCGCTAATAAGTCATACACAGAAATCAATATGTTATCATAAAGGCTTTTTATCCTTTATTTCTAATAGTTATTTATTCCTATTAGTTCAGCATATCTTTTAACCATTATTATGAATAAATTCGTTGAGTTGAGATTTATTATTAAAGCTTTTACCATATATTTTATGAAATTTTCTGTGACATTCATCGCAAAATGTAATTCCATTATTTACATCATATCGTAAGTTCTCATAATCGTTCCAATTGAATATATGATGGGCATTTAATGTTATACGTTTTCCTTTTTCATTTTTTGCTCCGCAACACTGGCAAGTATAACAATCACGCTTATATACTAATTTTTTCCAATTGATACATTCTTTAGATAATCGGCCTTCATAATTATATGATACGCCACCATTCCAATTTGGATTATTGCTTCCACTTTTATCTAAAATTGATAAGATACTTTTTACGCCATATTTTTTTATACATGTTTCAGCAACCTTTTGTTTGACTTCATCGGATGCCGTAGGGGCTATACCGCCATATCTTTGTATATTTGTAGCGGCAACCTTTTCACGTACTATTTCACTTGATGATGCATTCTTAAAACCATATTTCTTTATATTGGTATTAATCTGTTTATTCTTAAATGCTTCAACATGCATGGGTTGTACTGTTCCATATTTTGTTATCATTACATCTTGCGCTTTTATATGTTGACAATCTCTGCAAGCATCTTTAATTATTATACCTTTATCAATTTCGCTATTATAATTTATCCATTCTTTTAGAATTTCTTTTCCACAATAATCACATTTTATAAGAACTTTAGCTCTGCTATATTTTGGTAAATCGTGTACTTTTACTTCAAACTCATCTTTAATTTTAGTAAAAATATACCCAAGCTCAATATATCTCTTTTTATTTTTAGAGTTCCATTTTTGTATAACAGTTTTACTTAATAACATTGCGCATCCCTTTCTGTTTAAGTAAAAAGACGAGCGTTAAGCTCGTCTATAAACAAAAAGAGTGGTTGGTAATTATCCAACAAATCTCTCATAATATTAGGTTGTGCGGACTCTTGGGAAGATTATATTCTATATAATAGTTTCACTTCCTATGCGTTGCGTGTGACCGTACTTTTAAATACAGCCTTCCACTCTGATTAGCATTTCAGCTTTCCAGTTTTATTCCGCACTAATAGCATAATATGTTTCCATATTAAGCGGCATTTCTACCAGCATTTCGTGTATCTAAACATATATAGTCCGCGTCAAAATCTTCAAACAGCTGCCGGATTCTGATTGCCTGCTTGACGGTATCTCCACCCTGAATCGACTCCATATAGCACGGAATTCTTCTGTATCCTTTGCTGATTTCTACATCACCATTGACATTATTGTCATAGTGGTGACTTTCTGGCAGTGCGCGAATACAGCTGAAAATCGAGTTGTCGTTCTTCTTGTTTTCCACAAATGCCATATCGCATGCCACAACACGGATTTCTCCCTGTTGCTTCGGAATGTCATAAGGATTCTTCCGGCCTGCCCTGTAATCCAAAGTAGTTCTCGGATACCACGGGCGCTTGCACCGCTGGTTGTCTTCCAGCATCGCATAGGTGAAGTAAGCCGATGTGTTCTCTTTGATGCGGAAGTTCATAAACTCCGTATCCCAAGTCACCTGATCCTGCTTCTTCTTTTCGCGCTGGAAGTATCGCATGGTCTTGATCTTATGCCGAATAGACACGGCCTCATCGAATGCCAGCAGACAGGAATCCTTGTTCTTCAGCATTTCGTCCCGTGCTTGATCCACCGTTGACCACAGCCATGATGTCCCGTTGTCAATCCAGGAGGAACTGATATAGATATCGAGCGGTTCTTCCTGCAACTCCGGCACATTCGCGTAGTATTCGTCCTTCATGTAAGGAACCTGACGCACAATCTGATAAGGCGACAGAACGCTGTCTTCATCTGATTTCTTAATCTGTCTGAACTCTTCGCGGACAAGAACGGTCGAACGGTATCCGCGTCCGCCGTCACCGGGCGCAACAACCGTAATGGTGCTCCCGTTTTTGAAGTACACAATAACCTCGTTCTGGTTATCCTTCACCTGTCTGATTTCTTTTCTCAGAGGAGCTGACATCTTCATCAGCTCTTTTTCAATCTTTTCCGAAACAAGCAGCTTTGCTTGTTTCTTTGTCCCAGATGCGATAACAACCATAGAGTTCGGATAAAGAATACAGTAGATACATGCGCCCAGTGCCACAATAAAGGACTTGGCGTCTGCGCGGCTTGCGATAATAACAAAAAAGGAATTAAGCCCCATCAGATACAGAATGATAATCTGATACAGGTAAAGCTTAATTCCGAGATAGTCCATCGCGAATCGATGAAAATTTTTTCTGAAGAATGTATTCCATAAAAGAAAATGGTCTGTATTCTTCTCATCCCCAAGAAAGGTATCCGGGGGATAGTGCTTGAATAATTCCGCCTGCCGGTCATCCGCATTACGGTTTCTGTAATGCTTACGCGGCATTGACTCACTCATCGTCATCACCGCCGTCTTCTTCATCCTTCACGTAAAACTCCGGATCTTTGTCCCTTGTTCCGAGCAGGATGTTCTTGAGCGGCCTGACCACCATTCGCATGAAGTAATCGCCGATGTTGTCAAAGTCGCGGTACAGTTCTTTTCCCTTGTAATACTCGGCAGGCGTAAATTCTTCAATCTGCTGTACCGTAACGCCGTAAACAAAATCTTCTGCAATAGCGTTGTCTCCGGCAGACTTCAGATTTCCGTTTTTGTAGTTCTTTGTATAGAGTTCGGTCATCTTCTGGAAGTCATCCAGACGGCCTTCTCGCGATGCCTTGAGCTGATGCATCTTGATCCGGCAGCAGTCCATGATATAGTTTTCCTGATTGCCGTCCGCTCTGGGGTTTGCGGATTTCAGCATGGCATAATGCCGGTTCATCTCCGCATAATCTTCCGGCATAAATCCGGCTCCCCATTTTCTGATGTCATCGATATTGGCGCGATTCATTTCTTCTTCGGTCTGAATCTTCTCGCGCAGGCTTCTCGCCTTTTTGTCATACAGAACGCCGGAAACCGTCACGCCTTCATCCAGGGACGTATCAAATGTTTTCTTCCGATACTGCGACATGCTGAGTCTCTTCATGTATTTGCCGACCCAGGCATCCTCTTCGTCTTCTATTTTCTTGAAGATTTCATCATTGTAATAGAGATCGAAGGCCATACAGATACGCTTTGCCGCTTCTCTTCGGCTTCCGAATTTGGCGACATAATCATCCGCGATTTTGTTGAAGCACGTTTTGCAGATCGGCATATATCCGTTGCTGGAATAGAGCGGACTGAATGTCCGATAGAAGTCTTTGCTGAGAACAAGCTGTTCATTGCATTTGCAGCAGGTCGCTAATTCTTTGGCGTCAAAATCTTTCTGCACACAATCGCCCCTCTTTTAAATCTGAGAGACAGCATAGAGAAACGCCAGCGCGTCAGCAAAAGAAAGCTTAAAAGTGCGGACTTCGCCGTCTGCATCAATCGACATTTCAACTTCATCATCATTAGAATCTTCTTCCTCGGATTCTTCCTCGCTGTCAGCAGGCATAAGAAAATAGTCGCAATCTTCCTTGCCGTATTCCTCGTCATCTTCCATGATGGCTTCCACGCCGTAAATGAATCCGTCTTTATTGTCTCTCAGAATCCTGCTGTTGACATAAGGCGCGGCAATCAGGATATCTACCTCAAACTGAAGATATTTGCCGTTGATCTGCGCACGTTCAACGAAAAGCTCTGCTCCATCTGAATCAATGGTAATCAGATATTCCTCGTCATAGTTTTCATAATCCGCGTCATGAATGTCCATAGAAAGCTTGCTGTATTCCGTCCAGCGCATCAGTGCATGAATCAGCTTGCATGCATCTTCGTAATTCAATACGGCGGAGACAATCGATCCGCCTTCCGCCTGATCCTGCATCCATCCGGCAAGATCATAAAACGTTCCGCAGTAAATCCTTGTCATTCGTCTTCACCTTCGTCGGTTTCAAACACGCCGTTAATCGCCTTTTTCAGGCTCTTGCTGGGCTTGCATCGAATGACGTTCAGAAGCGGGAAGTATTCGACCTTTCCGGTTTTCGGATTTCTGCCGCGACGCGGATTGCGCTTCCCAACTTCAAGTTTTACAAGATTGCGCATGACAACAGGCTCCCCGTCAATGAGATTCTGCCTGCACAGCTCAATATAATCGTCAATAATATCGCTCACGGCATAATCTCTTATGCTGCGTTTGCGAGATATCTTTCTTATCATTTCCTGCCTGTTCATTCTTTCCTCCAATTTCAACTAATTGTTTTCGATTTCATTTAATTCAACAGGATAACAGGCCATTACCCCTTCATCATTTACCACAGTCACCATTTGCTGCGGTTCTCCGTATATTCTCTTTGACACGGTGAAATCATCTCCCGTGCCGCAGAAGCTCCCGCTCCGAATCATCTTGATGCCTGCAATGTCATCATACGAGCAATGATGCATGTGCCCGAAGAATACGGCATCCGGCTTGAAACCGAGCATCATTACGAGCTTTGAAATGCCTGCTTCGGAAAACTGATCATAATCTCCGTGTACATAGCAGTAGTTTTTTCCGCGAATCCGCACATGACCGATTGTGCTGTCGAACGTATTTTCGATAAAGGAAAGATTTCCGATATGAGAAAGCTTTGCCTTCATATACCAGACAATCAGGTCGTCCAGGCGTTCGTTCCGAAGTACATGGTCTTTCAGGCCGAGCCGCGAATGGTTGCCGGATACAGAGCCAACATCGACATTCTTGAAATGCTTGCTGATCTCATAAGTGAATTCAGAGATCAGTTCGGCACAGGTCTGAATCTGTTCAATCACATTTTCTCTGTTTTCAAGCTGAGTGGTCATGTGAATGTTCCCGCTGATGGAATCGCCGAGCAGAAGCAGATAGGCGTTTTCAGCGGAGTGAATCTGCTGGATATCAAGAATTTTGGTGAGATAATGCATCAGACGCTGCTTTGCAACGTCGGAATTGTACAGCCCGAATGCATTGTCAAATTCCGCTCCCAAATGAAAATCAGACAACGCGATAATAAGATCATTGTCTGATTCAACCGTGTAATAATATGTCTCCGGCAGAAGCTTCTTTCCGTTTTCACGGATCAGTTCCTCAAGCCTTGCAATGGTTTCTTCCTCTCTGGCCTTATCGCGGGAAAGCCTATTCAGAGCCTTCCTCTCGTCAAACAGCTTTTGCTTTTCCTTGCGGACTTCATCCTTCACAGCCGCAAGACTGTCAACGTATGCCTTGCTGTCATGAACCCGAAATACGCCTGCCTCATACATGCGCTTGCAGTAGGTATAAGGTTTGCGATACGCGGATTCATTTCGGTATTCGGATTCATCCGTTCTGAACTCTGCGTTCATAAGATCCGCGATCTGGCACCAGTCAAGATCAATCACGCCGTTGTCTTTTGCCTGACCGATCCGCCAGAGGTATTGTTCTTCGTTCTCGTTTTCTCTTCTTTTAAGATCCAAGTTATCTTCTCCCGAATTAAACAATTTCGTCCATGTCGCAGTCTGTACCTACGATATAGTCTGCAACGCCGAGTCTCTTCGCTTCTCCGGGAAGGAAGTAGAACTCACAGCGATACTTCTTGTCATAAAACTCTTCCGAGATTTTGGTGTGGTTCAGGACAAACTGTCTCGTAACGGTTTCCAGTTCTCCCGCCTCAAAGTCAATCCGGTCTTTCGCTTTCGACATGTTGTCGATGATGCCGGTATATCCTTCGTGCATGAGGTATTCCGCATGCGGCATCGTAAAACGCTTGTGTCCGGCAATAAAGATCAGGAAACCCATCGACGCGCACATGCCCTGATTCACGGTATAAACCGGCGTCTTTGACGTAATGATTGCGTCAATCAGCCCCCATCCGTCAGACACGGAGCCACCAGGTGTGTTGATATACAGAATAATAGGCTTACGCTCTTCCACCGGAATACCCTTGTCAATCCGGTTATATCTGAGAATGTGATAAGCAATGCTTCCGATGCACTCCTCATCAACTCCTGAGTTCAGATACAGTTTGCGCTCATCAAGATCCTCCTGGTTGAACTGATCCAGCCAGCAGAAGTTGAAAACTTTCTTTACATCTTTCTCTGTCATAACCTTCTCCTTATAAATGAATCACCATGCCTTTGAACGCACACAGGACACGATATGTTTTATCTTTTTTTGAAATTGCTTCTTTCAGCTTTTCTGCCAGAGCTTTCTTCCCGTTCTGCTCTCCGTGAACAAGGACAAGCTTTTCGCAGTTGACGGAGCTGCCGTATTCCACCAGGTCTTCATGGCCCGCATGGCTGCTGAAAGTTGATAATGTGATACAGTCTGCACGATTTGGAATCAGCTCTTTGTTGATGCTGATCTGATCGCGCCGCCTGTAATGCTTGATCCGATAGGACAGGTAAGACGGATTGTCGCCCGTATACCCCGTGAAGATAACCATGCTGTTCTCGTCCGGAATATACTTCTTCAGATAATTGACGATTCTTCCGTTCGTACAGAATCCGGAAGCCGATATCACAATCTGTCTTCTGCCGGTATTCAGATTTGCCTTTGATTCTTCTTTTTCGGAAAGGAATCTAACGCAATCCCATCCGCAGACTTTCTTCCACTTTGCAAGATTGTCTCCATCCAGAATCTTTTCATACAAAGCGCTGATTTCGCAGCTGAGTTTTGAGTCAACAATAATCGGTGTATGAAAGTCCGGATCATCTCCGAACAGTTCGTAAAGCGTTGTCAAAATCTCCTGTGTTCTGCTGAAGCTGAAACAGGGGAGTACCACGCTGCCTTTTCGTTCAAGTGTCGTTTCTATCGCTGTTTTCAGATGGGTCACATCGTCAGCACGGCGTCTGTGTGAAATCTTTTTCGGATCTCCGTAGGTGGATTCGCAGAGGATCACATCATGATAATCCTGCGGAATCTCGGTATTCATCACATAATGATTCCTGGTATGTAATGCGCCCAGATCCGAGGTATATAAAATCTTTTTCTTCTTTCCGTCATGCCGAAGAATCAGCTGCAACTGTGCCGCGCCGATGCAGTGCGCATTCGGAAACCACTGGAAGCTGACCGTATCGCTCAAGCGATACAACTTGTGATAATCGTCATATTCAAAGATCTTGTCCAATGCGGCATAGACATCCGCCTCTTCATAGAGCGGCTTGTATTCTCTTCCGTATCTCTTGGAAAGCACCCTGGCTTCATCCTGCAAAATGTAGCAGGAGTTCAGAAGTAGCGGTTTCATCACCGATGCCGTGATGCCGGTCGCGATAATCTTGCCGTTGAATCCTTCTTTGACAAGACGCGGAATCAATCCGCAGTGATCAATGTGCGGGTGGGCAACAAATACATAATCAAGTTCTGAAGGCTTAAACAAAAACTTCTCTGAATTGATTTTATAACTGTCCAGATAATCATTGCTTGCTGATTGATGCAGGCCGCATTCCAATAGGATTTGACAGTCGCCGAAACGGATAAAGTATTGTGAACCGGTAACATCATCCGAAGCCTTACCGGTAAAGAAGATCCCGTCACCCTTGAGTTTCTTCTTACCCATAGCAACGCCTCTTACTTGTTCAGCTTTTTCGCAAGATCTGCATACTTATCGCCGATATAGCGCTTGTTGCACGTTCTGTAGTAGCTTGCGAGATTGCCGTTGCGGTCTACATAGCCACGACTGGTGTTACGCAGAACGCCCTTCTTCACAAGAACATCCATCTCTTCTTTTGTAATCAGCTTAATAATTGACACATCCTTTTATTATATTTAAGCCGTGGTATAACGCCCACGGCAAGCGTGTTAAAAAAACTTGGAACAGCCATATAGACCATTCCATTCAAAAACAAATGATGTTTTTTTAAGTTCGTGGCGGCTCTTCAAGGACTTGAACCTTGGACATACGGATTAACAGTCCGTCGCTCTACCGACTGAGCTAAAGAACCGTATGGTGGCTTCTGCTGGTATCGAACCAGCTACGCTATGCTCTTCAGGCATACGCTATACCATTTGAGCTAAGAAGCCATTATAATAAACCGGCTGTTACGGTACGCCCGTAAGGTGGACGTGCGATGAATTCCAAATCTATACGCCAACTTATATACCGCATACGCCAGCGGTCTGAAGCCATCAAGTGTGCTGCGCCTCGATGAGGGCTGTAAAGAATCTTAGCATCGATATTTGGTCAGCCTGATGGAAGTGCCTAAAATAATTTTATATGGTCGGGAAGGGTAGACTCGAACTACCGGCGTTTCATCTGTCACGGCTTTACAGGCCGCTACCCTCGCCGCTGGGTTACTTCCCGATGTGGTTGCGGGTGCAGTATTCGAAACTGCGTCTCAAGCTTATGAGGCTTGCAAGGAAACCGCTCCTCCAACCCGCAATATATAATGGTGGACGGTAACGGAATCGAACCGTTGACCTCCTGAGTGCAAATCAGGTGCTCTCCCAACTGAGCCAACCGCCCAGATCGTCTGCCCCGACACAGGCCGAGGCAGAGCTGAGAAGAAGAGAAAGATAGAGGATCTTTGGCTATAGTCTACCTATATACCATATACTTAAAATTTTTGAAGCTTCAAAACCCCAATAAAATCAGGGCTTTTGGCGATTTTTAACTTTTAATTGCTACGTCTACCTGATTTGCCTTCCACAAACGCTTTCGTTCGCGATCCTTGATTGTTTGACAATCCTGGCATCTGCAAGTTTTGGTATTCTTTGCAGATATGCGCAACTCCTTCCCGCAGTCAACGCATGTGATAATCTTAAACTCCTGCGGGACATAACCGGCACAATGGCTGCAATACTTCTTTGTTCCTGTTTTGTTCCCTCGCATCAGCATCCCGCACTCCGCGCAGGCAACAATATTCTCTCCGACCTGCATCAGGTACAGATAGCCGAGATCACGGAAGTCGGAAACATACATTGCCGCCTGCACATCCGGCTCGTCGCAGAACGCAACCCTGACGGCAAGGTTATCGTTCTTCTTCGGAAGCTCGACCAGGTTCCTCACATAGAAATCATTGATCATGATATCCTGCTTCATGGTACTGAGCGACACATGGGCCAAAGCGAATACATCCTTCGTTTTATAGTTCACCCAACCGTTTGCACGGCTGTTCCTCTGATTGGCAAGCTTCGCGAGACAGAGATAGGAGAACAAGACCTGCTGATGCTGCCTGGACAGTCCGCAGTTAAGAATCGTGTCCAGCTCTTTCTGTGTGACCGGAATTGCCGTGTCCTGATAGAGCGGATACTTACCGGCAGACTTGGTAAGAAAGTCAATATTCTCTTCCCATCTTGCCTTGTCATTTGCGTATCTTGGGTATGACTCGCTGATAAACTCTGTCAGTGCCTTGATAATTCTGGCCTGCCGGTATCCGAGAACATCGTAATAGTATTTGGAGAGAATCTGCGCAGAGGCCCACGGATTGTCGCCAAGCGTATGTTCACGGAGACAGCTTTCCGCATATTCTTTTTCATTCAGAATAATCTTCATCTGCTTCATCTCCCATATAGACTGATTTCATCGTGAAGTTCTCTCCGCCGTATGTAAACTCGTTTCCGCCTGCCGCCGGATAGGAGAGTACGCCGTCATGCTTTTTCAAAAGATTCGCGACGATCTGTTCACCAGCGACATCCCAGGCAAACTGCTTGGAACCTTCCTTCTGGTAACAGATGTCCAGGACGATATCACAAAGCTCCACAATGTTCGGGCAGGCGATGGATGCCTTCATGCGAAACAGGCGGATCATCTCTTCCCGAATCGCGCTCGATTCTTCATCCTGTTTCTCTTCGCCCTTGCGAAGCGCCTTCATCTTCTCCTGAAGCCCGTACAGATAATCCTCATACAGACTCCGAATCGCCGCATAGTCTTTCTGGCTGTACTCGACTCCCGCCTTCAGGATGTTATAGTCAAACTGCTTCGGCTTCG
>Ga0326513_10003535_pt1 | contig 11313 bp, 10 predicted proteins | sample 2_2465_0518_D_FD_203654 | JGI IMG/M metagenome (GOLD analysis project Ga0326513, IMG submission 203654) | Bovine rumen microbial communities from UC Davis, California, United States - 2_2465_0518 | ecosystem: Host-associated > Mammals > Digestive system > Stomach > Rumen | place: USA... | reverse complement strand
GATGTCTTCACCTGCCTTTGACGATGCGGAGTGAACCGCCCTGAAACCACTAATTCCTATCAAAGGCAATCACAACAATCAACATATGCCTTTGATTTTTCTGCCCAGCGAGAAAGCCGGAAGGGGTAGGGGTCCGGGGACAGGGGAAGGTGGCTTTCTCTCACACTCTTTGGCTTCCCCTTCCCCGGAGGACATCAGTCTCAACCATGAAAAGTAGGTAAAGCCGACAGTTTCTGTCGGCTTCAGTGCCTCGGCAAATTCGGAGTTGTGGAGATTTGAATGTGCGAAGGCATGAAAAAGACCCGCGGGCCTCAACGAGGTTCGCGGGTCTTTGGTTGTGCTGGGTCTCAGCGGAATGCCTCAGAAGGAGGCGTGGTGATTGCTCAGATGCGGGCGACGCCGGACTTCCGGGCGGCTTCGGCAACTGCCTTGGCGACGGTCGGGCCGACGCGCGGGTCGAATGCCTTCGGGATGATGTAGTCTTCGGACAGTTCATCGTCAGCGATGAGGCCGGCCAGCGCCAGGGACGCAGCCATCTTCATCTCTTCGTTGATGTCGGAAGCGCGGACATCGAAGGTGCCGCGGAAGATGCCGGGGAATGCCAGAACGTTGTTGATCTGGTTCGGGAAGTCGGAACGGCCGGTGGAAACGACGCGTGCGCCGGCGGCTTTCGCCTCGTCCGGGAAGATTTCCGGAGTCGGGTTGGCGCATGCGAAGACGATGGCGTCCTTGTTCATGGTCTTGACCATGTCCTGAGTGACAGTGCCGGGGCCGGAAACGCCGATGAAGACGTCTGCGCCGACGAGCATGTCGGCCAGGGAACCTTCCTTGTGCTCGAGGTTCGTGACTTCTGCCATTTCTTCCTTGATCCAGTTGAGGCCGTCGCGGCCTTTGTAGATGGCGCCCTTGCGGTCGCACATGATGACATTCTTCGCACCATAGGACATGAGCAGTTTGACGATAGCGATGGCGGCGGCGCCGGCACCGGACGTAACGATCTTGATGTCCTCGATGTTCTTTCCAACGAGCTTCAGCGCGTTGATGAGGCCGGCCAGAGTGATGACCGCCGTGCCGTGCTGGTCGTCGTGGAAGATCGGGATGTCACATTTCTCTTTCAGCTTGCGCTCGATCTCGAAGCAGCGGGGAGCCGCGATGTCTTCGAGGTTGACGCCGCCGAAGGAACCGGAGATCATGTAGATGGTCTCGACGATGGTGTCGACATCTTTGGACTTGATGCAAAGCGGGAACGCGTCTACATCGCCAAAGTTCTTGAAGAGAACACACTTGCCTTCCATGACCGGCATGCCTGCTTCCGGTCCGATGTCGCCAAGGCCGAGAACGGCGGTGCCGTCGGTGACGACGAGGCACATGTTATGACGACGGGTCAGTTCGTAGCTCTTCTCAACGTCCTTCTGGATCTCAAGGCAGGGCTGCGCGACGCCGGGGGTGTACGCCAGCGAAAGGTCGTCCTCGTTTTCCGTCGGGACGGTCGAAACGACTTCGATTTTACCTTTCCACTCTCCGTGCAGTCTGAGGGATTCTTTTGCGTAATCCATGGGAACTCCTTCCTTTCGTTAAAAAGTACTTGACTTTTAAGTTTTAAAAAAGGGAGCCGGTCTCCGGAATGGAGACGGCTCCCAGAATGCCGTTATGAAACAGACTTAGTCCTCCCAGGGGAACTTGTACTGAGTCAGGCCAAGCTCGTCACGGACAGCGACGATCTCTTTCTGAACGGGCTCGGTGATCGGAACACCCTTGTCTTTTCTGTAAAGCCAGACGTCCCACTCTTTTTCGTTGGCGGTGTAGATGCGCTCGGCACCCGGAGCCTTGGTGGAGTTACGGACGGAGCGAATGATTTCGCCGGCTTTCTTTCTGGCAAGTTCTTCGCCAAGGAAGTGGTCGGTGTCGATGGCGATGAAGAAGTGACCAAGATGATAGGGAACCAGGTTGCCGTTCTCGTCTTTACCGTCGAGCATCTTACCATAGTTACCATCCTGAAGGATCGCGGAAAGAAGTTCAACGACCATGGCGTAGCCGTAGCCCTTGTAGCCGCCGAGAGCTTCGCCGGCGCCACCGAGGGTGGTGAGGGCAGCGGTGCCCTGGCGGATCATCTTGAGGCCTTCGCCTGCGTCGCCGCAGAACTCTTCGCCGTCTCTGGTGATGACGGTGCCTTTGTGGACGTTCTCGCCGATGCGCTCGTAGTACTCGATCTTACCGTTCTGGGTGATGGAGGTGGCGCAGTCGATGACGAAGTCGAAGTCTTCATCGGTGGGGATGCCGATGGTCAGCGGGTTGGTACCGAACATGCCGTCAACGCCCCAGGTCGGAGCAACGGACGGACGAGCGTTGGTACCGGTGATGCCGATGCAGCCCTGCTTTGCAGCCTGGGATGCATAGTAACCGGCGATACCATAGTGGCAGGAGTTGCGGACAACGACCATGCCCATACCATACTTCTTGGCCTTGTCGATGGCCATCTGCATGGACTTGTAACCGATGACCTGACCCATTCCGTCGTGTCCGTCGACAACAGCGGTGGTCTCAGTCTCTTTGACGATCTCGAAGTTGGTGACGGGCTGCTGGATGCCAGCCTTGATTCTGTCGAGATAGATGGGTTTGAAGCGGTTGCAGCCGTGGCTCTCGATTCCGCGTTTGTCGGACTCAAGAAGGACGTCGGTGCAGATCTTTGCATCTTCTTCGGGGATGCCGTAGCCGATGAAAGCGTCAGTTACGAACGGGGTGATGATGTCCCAGGGACAAAAAACTCTAGGCATGATTACTACAACTCCTTATAAAATAGTGCGGTTGATACGAAAATTCCCTTTGCCTGAAAGGAAATTTCACCAATATCAATTGTACCTTTTTGTAGTATTATTATCAATACTAATTTGTAAACTTGTATCAAAAAACGAAATATGAAAAAAGCCTCCCGACAAGGAGGCTTTCGTTGTATTTGTATTCGCGATGTACGCCCTCAGCCCAGGAACGACGGCAGGTACTTGTAGAGCGCGTTGCCGAACAGAGACAGGAGCACGACGCGGGGCATCATGCCTGCCATGGAGATGCCGAGGTATTTTGGGTAGTTGTAGTGCGCGCTCCCGTAGAACATGGAGATGGCGTTGACCGAGAACAGCGGGATGAACCGCAGGAAGAACATGACGACCGTACTGTCTTTCGTGTCGTCTTCGAGGTACTCTCTGCCCCGTTTCATCTTGTCGAGCTGACGGGAGACGAACTCACCGCCGAGGAAGAACCCCATGAAGTAGGAGGTCGTCAGCTCCACGACCACGCCCGCGATGTTGACGAGCAGGCCGATGACCGGCGTGAAGGCCACGCCGACGCCGACGTTGACGAGGGACGCCGGGACCACGAGGACGATCGACTTGATGGCGAACAGTGCCATGACGACCAGGAACCCTCTCCAGGGGGACCCGGCCCGGCGGACCATCTGTTCGACGTCGAGGTGGCGGAGCGTGTCAAAGTTCAGGGCGATGAACGTCAGCAGGAGCACCACGATGATGATGCGCAGGATGTCCTGCCAGTGTTCTTTCCAGAATTCTTTGAAGTTGAAGTCTTTCATAGATTCAGAAGAGGAAGGCGCAGCCGGCCAGCGTCATTTTCCCAAGGAAGGTGACGAGTCGGCTCGCATAACGCATTTTCACGTTTTCAAAATGCTTCGGCGACATGTACCGCACCAGGATGAAAACGATGGAAGTATAGAAGAAGGTGGCTCCCACGAAAATGAACACCGCATGGTTGATGTCGAACCGGGACAGCGCAAGCGCATAGGTCGTCGCGGAAGAATACAGCGCGGTAGCCAGAAGACCGTAAAACAGACCGATGATGAACGCGTTCATCGAAACATTGGGGATGCGGATCTTTGTGACCAGCGCGCCAGCCACGGTGACCGCAGGCGGCAGGACAAAGAACAGCAGGAAGGGGATCACATAATCGCTGGGAGAAGCGATCTTCCCGAGGCCCTTGATGAAGGCGACCATTTCGAAGAAATAGCCCACGATAAACAAAACACCTGCTACGCCGATGCCGAACCGGGCTATATTGAATTCACTGGACAGGGAACCCTGTAAGAACCCGCTCTCGTCGCCCTGCGTTTCCTGGAGCAATGCCACCAGTATATCGCCCACTGCAGCGAGGACCATACCGATCACGAACAGGCAGCTGCCTTCGGAGGTCTGGCCCCACATGACGATGAGCGTGACCGCATAGGCAATGATGCCGAATGAGCTGAGGCCCTTCAGCAGGATGCCGCGTTTGGTCATCGTTTTTCGGGTGTCGTAGGCGAACAGCGCCGCCAGTACGATGTTGATCAGCCAGCAGATGCCGCCGACCAGCGTCATTTTATCCATTTATCTCTCCTCCTCCAGATGCTCCCGGCCCGTTTCGATGATGGAACGGACATGGTCGTCATCGAGGGAGTAGTAGACCATCTTTCCGCGGCGGCGGGCCTTGACCAGTTTTGACTGTTTCAGGGTGCGCAGCTGGTGGGAAATGGCGGACTGGGTCATCTCCAGCGTGTCGGCGAGGTCCGCGACGCAGATCTCCTGTTCCATCAGGACGCAGAGGATGCGCAGGCGGGTGGAGTCCCCGAACACCTTGAAGAGGTCCGCAAGGTCGTAGACGGTTCTTTCATCCATGAGTCATTCTCCCTTTTGACTGTTCTTACTGTACTCACAGGTTCTTCACGAACAGACAGCGGATGGCGTTGAGCACGCAGAGGACCATGACGCCGACGTCGGCGAAGATGGCGATCCACATGTTCGCGATGCCGAACGCGCCAAGGATGAGGCACGCGAATTTCACGCCGATGGCAAACCAGATGTTGGTCTTCACGATGCGCATGCACTTGCGGGCGATGCGGACCGCTTTCGTGATCTTCAGAGGGTCATCATCCATGAGGACCACGTCAGCCGCTTCGATGGCGGCGTCGGAGCCGAGGGCGCCCATGGCGATGCCGAGGTCTGCACGAGACAGGACCGGCGCATCATTCATACCATCACCCACGAAGGCCAGCGTCTCGTTCTTCTTCTGTTCGGATAGAAGCCTTTCTACTATTGTAACCTTATCTGCAGGGAGAAGTCCAGCGTGAACTTCGTTTACACGGAGGTCGTTGGCGATTTGCCGCGCGGTGGCTTCATTATCGCCGGTCAGCATGACGGTCTTCTTCACGCCGGCGGCGTTCAGACCATTGATGGCTTCTTTCGCATGCTCCTTCAGCTCGTCCGAGATGACGATGTGGCCGGCATAGGCCCCGTCCACCGCCATGTGGACGATGGTCCCGATGCTGTGGCAGTCCACGAAGGGGATGCCGAGGCTCGTCATGAGGCGGCTGTTGCCGGCGGCGACCGCGTGGCCGTCCACCGTGGCGGTGACACCGTGGCCGCTGATGTCTTTCACGTCCGACACGAGCGAGGGCTCGATGTCTTTTCCGTAAGCCGCGAGGATGCTCTTCGCGATGGGGTGCGGAGAGTGGCTCTCCGCGTGGGCGGCCAGCCGCAGCAGTTCCTCGTTTTCGAGTTCGCTGTGGTGGACGCCGGTGACGGCGAAGTTGCCCCGGGTCAGGGTGCCGGTCTTGTCAAAGACGACCGTTTTGATGTTGGCGAGGGTCTCCATGTAGTTGGAGCCCTTGATGAGGATGCCCGCGTTCGAGGCGCCGCCGATGCCGCCGAAGAAACTCAGGGGCACGGAGACGACGATGGCGCAGGGGCAGCTGATGACGAGGAAGGTGAACGCCCGGTAGATCCACTGGGTCCAGAGCGGGTCGGCGCTCATCGCCAGACGAACCACGGGCGGCAGGACCGCGAGCAGGACGGCCGAGAACACGACGGCAGGCGTATAGTACTTCGCGAACTTCGTGATGAAGTTCTCCGCCTTCGCCTTGCGGGACCCGGCGTTCTCCACCAGTTCGAGGATCTTGGACGCGGTGGACTCGCCGAAGGCCTTCGTCGTGCGGACCTTCAGGACCCCGGAGAGGTTGATGCCGCCGGAGTTAACGGGGCTGTCCGGGCCGACGTCCACCGGCAGGCTCTCGCCGGTGAGGGCGCTGTTGTTGAGGCTCGACTCGCCCTCGATGACCACGCCGTCGAGGGGGATACGTTCCCCGGGCTCGACCACGATGACCGAACCGGGTTCGAGAGTGTCCGGGTCCACCTGCACGAGTTTGCCGTCCTCTTCCACGTTCGCGTAGTCCGGGCGGATGTCCATGAGTTCCGCGATATTCTTGCGGCTCTTCCCGACGGCGATGGACTGGAACAGCTCACCGACCTGGTAGAACAGCATGACGGCGACGCCCTCGGTGTACTCCTGCAGGACGATGGCGCCGACGGTGGCGATGGCCATGAGGAAGTTCTCGTCAAAGACCTGGCCTCTGCCGATGCCCTTGACGGCCTTCCATAAAACGTCATAACCCACTACGAGGTACGGGACCATGTAAAGGGCGAAGAGGACGTATTCATTGATGTTGGTAAAATGCGAAACGAGGCCCAGCACGACCATGAGGACGGCCGCGATGAGGATGCGGATGAGGGCCTTTTTCTGTTTACGACGCATGGGTATGCTCCTCAGAATTCGATCTCGATGTCGTCGTCGACCTTCCGGGCGTTCTTCAGCGCCTTCTTCAGGACTTTCTTCTCGTCCGCGCCCTCTTCGAACTCGACGTTCATCTTGAGCGCCATGAAGTTGACGGTGGCATCGGCAATGCCTTCGGTCTTTTTGATGGCTTCTTCCATTTTGGCGGCGCAGTTGGCGCAGTCGACGTAGATCTTGTAGGTTTTCATGAGTGGTCTCGCTTTCCAGGGGTGCATCGCCCCAGTCAGATAGGTAAATGTCGTTCGAACATATGAGCAACCGTTCATTCGTTCAACTTCATTATAGGAGCGTCCCCTGCCGCTGTCAACAGGATTTTATCAAGTTACCATTACTAATATTGAAAGTCTGTCTGTTTTTATGTTACACTGTTCCAGTAACAGGAGGTGTTCCTATGCCGGAAGCGAACCAGACCAAAAAGGCCTTTGGCGATGCACTGAAAGAACTTTTGAAAACCCAGCCGTTCGAGAAGGTGACCGTCAGCAGCATCTGCGAGCAGGCAAATATGAAGCGGACCAGCTTCTACTACCACTTCCTCGACAAGTACGACCTCGTCAACTGGATCTTCGATACCGAGTACGAAGCGTTCCTCAAAGAGGCATTCTCGGTCGAGTCCCTCGAGCCGAAAGGCGTCCCGAAGGGAGTTACCATCTGGGACCTCATCCGTTCCACGGCGGAGTACTTCTACCAGAACGCCGCGTTCTACCAGAACATCGTCTCGTTCACCGGGCAGAACTCGTTCCTCGACCACTTCCGGGAGCTCCTCGCGCCCCTGCTGCAGGAGATGCTGCGGGACTACCACAAGGACTCGACGGCGATGGAATTCCACATCAACTTCCAAAGCGACGCCATCCTCGCGGCCCTCGTCCGCTGGCTGAACGACCCGAAGCGCGTCCCGCCGGACACGCTCATCAAACTGCTCCAGTCCTGCATCCGGGTCTCGGCAGAATATCTCGACACCGATTTTGCGCGGCTCCCGTAGATCGCCGATAGAATAGAACACAAAAAAAGGCTTCCCAAACGGGAAGCCTTTTCTTATTATGACTGAGACGGAGACAGCGTTCTGTTCCGGCTTCTGGCGGAAAGGTACCGCCGCAGGAAGGACGGCCGGGTGAGCAGCGGGACGGTCAGGAACAGGAACGTGTTCATGTTGAGCTCGAGGAGCCGGGGCTCGACGAAGCAGTACACGAAGATGATGCCGTAGAGGAAGCACTTGTGGTACTCCCCTTTGCGGCCGAGCCGTGCGCTGACCCAGAACATGGCGAAGAGCATGCCGAGGAAGACGAGCACGCCGAAGTACAGAAGGATGTACACGTACGCACAGTCGACGAAGTTGTAGGTCTTCTCGATCTCGGACATGTCCGTCCGGGCACCGTAGCCGATCCACTCGATGTTGTTGCCGAGCAGGTGGATGCCGTACTTCTGGATGCCCACATAGGCGTAGTAGATGCGGTTCGACAAGAGGTAGTCGGTCTTCTGGGCAATGCCCGAGATGGGGAACTTGAACAGAAGGGCGATGTACGCACAGAGCAGTTCCGGCAGCAGCGCCCATCCCCACTGGATGACCTTCCCGAGGACCGGGACCGCCATGACTTTGTCGGCGAGGCGGTGGAGCGGCGCGCGCCATTTCTCGACGCTGCGGATGAATTCCACCGCAATGAGGAACGTGTTGACCATGAGGCCGAGGCGGGCGTCGGTCAGCAGGTAGAGGAGCAGGTTGAGCCCCTCGAGCAGCGCGACGGAGGTCGGCTTCATGGGTTTCTTCCGCGTCCAGAACAGTAAGAGGAGGACGAAGAAGTAGTAGGACATGATGTAGCTCGGGAACCAGTACCCGAGGGCGTGACGGTTGAAGATGCCGCCCCGTTCAAAGCGCAGGTCGATGATGAACCCGACGGCGGCGGACAGGAACACGAAGGCCGCGAGGAACACCTGCATCCACAGGGTGACGCGGAAGATCTTGTTCGCCATGACGCCTCTTGCGGCCAGCAGGATGACCAGCAGGAACGCGAGGGACCGCTCATCGGCGGTGACGGAGACGGCCACAACGAGGGCCGACATCAACACGTACTTGATGACGACGGAGACCCAGTCCATCATCTTCTCACGCTGTCCGTTCACCTTGCGTAGATCGCCATAGAGGTCGAGGAGGACCTTGACGGCCGCCACGATGAAGGCGAAGTACCGCATGGCGATGAACAGCTGCGGGAAGTAGCGCATCTCCGTGTACATCGTCGTCTGCAGGACGGTCGCGACCATGAAGACCACGTAAGCGAAGAAGAACAGCGGTTCCGCCAGAGCTTCTCTATTCCATTTTTTCACGGTCACACCTCCTTGCAGGGATCGTTTGTTTTAGTCTTTTAAGCGTTAGTCTTTGCGGGCGTCTTCGAGGTCTTTCAGCATCTGCTGGAAGTCGTCCTTGATGCTGTCGGCGCTGACGTCCGACTCGACCGGAGCTTCCGGTGCAGCGGGGGCTTCGGGTTCGGCCTTCGGCGCACGCTCGAGGGTCTCACCGGTGAAGCTCTCATAGATGTTCAGGCTCGCGGTGTCCTGGGAGATGGTCGGGGTGGTCTCATCGATGACGGTCTCCGCCTCGGCCAGGTTCTTCTCGGACATGGCCTTGTATTTTTTACGGACCTTTCTCTGCTTGCGGATGTCCTTCTTGTGCTTGTTGAACACGCGCAGTGCCACGAGGATGATGCCCGCGATGGCCAGCAGCACGATGGCGACGATCAGAAGGATCTGCCAGATGGGCGTGTGGGCCTGGTCGACTTCCGCGCCGATTTCCAGAGCGTCGATGCTCTCCTGGAGGTTGTAGCGGGTCTCGTCCATCTGACGCAGAGACACCGCGCCTTTCGAAGAGATGGTCTCCGCATCTGCGAGCGTCTTCTTGAGGGTCTTGCCGGTCTCTTTCGAGAACTTGTCCGTATTCAGGGTCTGGGCCTGGGTGATGAGCGAAGAGAGCTCGGTACGGTAAGCCTCGATGTCCTTGATGTAGGAGGACAGTTCTTTCGGATAGTCCGTCTCGATGATGCTGTAGCCGGACTCGATGAGTTCCTGCCAGCCTTCGATGCGGTCCACATGCTCACCGGACGTGGCAAACGTGGTGGCGCTCACCATGCCGCGGCCGGCATCTTCGAACCGTTTGGTCGTGGAACTCTTGAAGATGGCGGAGTAGTCTTTGTCGGTGGCCAGGTTGACGGCGTCGGCACCGGCGTCCAGAGTCTCCTTGATGAAGTTCCGCGGGGCGCCTTCCGTGGTGCCGTCCACGAAATTGGAAGTGATGTGGCAGATGGGAGTGCCGGTGTGGTCGACAAAGATCTTGATGTCGTCGGCAGAGGTGGCACCGCCCAGAATGACGACGTCACAGGCGTTCAGGCCCTTCGCGACATCGTTGATGGTCTCGGCATACTGGAAGCCGTTGGTGATGTACAGCATGACCGAGTTGCGGGTGAGTTCGAGGGCGTCGTGGAGGCCGGGGACCGTTTCCTTGGTCGCCTTCTTGCCGCTGCCGCCGTGGCCTTCCCGCAGGTAAAAGTTGTTCTGCAGTTCTTCGAGGGTGTAGGAAGAGACCTTGCCCTCGCCGGACTCGCCGGTCGAGCGGTCGACCAGCATGCGGTCGATGGTGGTGTCTTCCAGAAGGACAAGACCCTTGTCCTTGGTCTGCTGGACCGTGACGGAGATGATGTCCACGCCGTTGTCCACACAGTAGCGGAGACCCGTGAGGGAGTCCTCCGGGTAGAGGCGGGGATAGCCTGCTCTGGCTGCGCTCAGGACACGGCCGTTATTGTTGTTGTAGCTCGTGATGATCTCATCGACGGTGCGGGTCTCCTCTTCTTCCCCGTCCTCGTCGCCGTTCTCCGCGGTGGCGCGGGCAATGGCTTCGTCCGAGGTGTCTTTGGAAGTGGTGACACGGGTCGTGGTCGTTGCCGCCTCTGTCGTCTCATCCTCCGGTGCCGCGAAAGCGGGGACCGAAAGACTGAGCGCCATGACGAGAGCAACGAGGACTGCCAGTAATTTCTGTTTCATGATTCGAAAAACTCCTTTTATTGGTGCAGGAAGAAGACGCCGAAGCAGCCTTTTCCTCCGTGTGAAAAGATAACGGTGCCGACATCGTTGACGATGACGTTCTTGAATTTGTACTTCTTTTTGAGGACCGAGACCGCCTTGTCAAGGATGGCCTTGTCGACCATGCCGTGGGAGATGCAGACGTACTCGTCGTCATACTCGAGGCCGTTCGCGAACCGGTCGTCGAGGTACTGGAAGTAGGCGTCCTCATCCTTGCCGCGGTACTTCTTGTCGGTGCTCATAGAGCCGCCGTCCATGTTGATCATGGGTTTCAGCTTCAGAAGGTTCGCGCCGAGGGCTGCCAGCGTGGAGCAGCGGCCGCCGTGTTTCAGGAAGTCGAGGTTCGTGATCATGAAGGAGCTGTCGAGCTTCGGCACGAGGGCCTTCATGGCGGCGACGATCTCCTCCGCGGACTTGTCCTGCTGTGCCATGTCGTGGCCTTTGTAGACGAGGATGGACGCGGCCTGAGACAGCGAAAGGCTGTCGATGACGTAGACTTTGCCGAGGTCCTCAAGGTCTTCTGCGGCGATGCACGCATTCTGGTAGGTGGACGAAATGCCGGAGGAAATGGACACGTGGATGACGGTCTTGCCGGCTTCCAGGAAGGGACGGAACAGGTCCTGATAGTCTCCGACGGAGACGGCC
>Ga0326513_10003533_pt1 | contig 11316 bp, 5 predicted proteins | sample 2_2465_0518_D_FD_203654 | JGI IMG/M metagenome (GOLD analysis project Ga0326513, IMG submission 203654) | Bovine rumen microbial communities from UC Davis, California, United States - 2_2465_0518 | ecosystem: Host-associated > Mammals > Digestive system > Stomach > Rumen | place: USA: California... | reverse complement strand
CAATGAAAACAACGAAAAGATGCCTTATGATGCTCGCGTTGATGGCATGGCCTTTGCTAATGTCGGCTCAGAGTGTTAAAGGTAACGTTAAGGACGATGCCGGAGAACCCGTCATCGGTGCTACTGTTAGAGAAGCAGGTACCCAAAATGCAACGGTTACCGACTTCGATGGAAACTTCGAACTGAAAAACGTTACGAAGAGTGAAATCAGCGTATCTTATGTAGGATACCTGACACAGACTATTAATGTGAGAGGTAAGTCACATGTTGACGTTACGCTGCAGCCAGACCAGAAATTGCTGGATGAGGTTGTAGTAGTAGGTTATGGTACAATGAGAAAGAGCGACGTAACAGGTGCAGTGAGCAGAGCTAATATCGAAGCTTTCGAGAAAAGTGCTAACACCAACCTCGCCCAGTCCCTGGAAGGTACCGTTCCTGGTCTTAACGTAGGTTTGGCTACTGCTGCTGGTTCTGATCCACAGATCTCTATCCGTGGTAATAATACCATCTCTGGTAACCAGAGCGTACTGATTATCCTCGATGGTATCATCTATCCAGGTAGCCTCTCTAGCCTGAACCCTGCTGATATCGAGAGCGTAGACGTATTGAAGGACGCTTCTTCAACAGCTGTTTATGGTGCGCAGGCTGCTAACGGTGTACTGCTGATTACTTCTAAGAAAGGTGCTAAGGGTAAGGCTAAGGTGAACTTCTCTACTAGCTACAGTGTTCAGTCACCAACCCATAAGCTGAATACAATGAACCGCGAGCAGATGCTGAACTTTGACAACGAGTGTCTGTGGCAGTACTCTAAGACCAAGGAGTCTGGCTACACCCAGCAGGATCCTAACTTCAAGCTCTCAGAGCGTATGCCTGATGCTTGGATGACAGACGATCAGGGAAATATCATTCCTGGTGACTATGACTGGTGGGGCGACTTCGTTCGCAATGGCCATATCTGGGAAACCAAACTGAATATTTCTGGTGGTAGCGATGCTATGAGTTACCTGATTTCTGTAGGTAACACCCAACAAAAGAACTATATCCTGAACGATGACTATAAGCGTAACTCAATCCGTGTGAATGTTGACATCAACCCCGTGAAGTGGTTGAAGGCAGGTATCCAGGCCTTCGGTTCATTCGAGAACCGTGACGGTGCTTCTCCATACCTCCCATTCCTCGTAGAGTGCAGCCCTCTGACAAAGCCTTACGATGAGAATGGCGACATGATTCACTATCCTGCACACGATGCACGTGAAAACCCATATCATAATACATTGGTTGACGACTATGATCGTACCAATTCTTTCTTTGCCAATATCTACGGTGAGGTTCAGCTGCCTCTGAAGGGTTTGACCTATCGTATCAACTTCGGTAACAACTACCGCATTGGTGAGCATCACTATGCCAGTGAGTTTGCTGAGAACAGCAACGGCTCTGCTTATAAGCACCACTCTACCTATTATGATTATACACTTGATAACATTCTGAACTATACGAACGATTTTGGTAAGCACAGTGTAGGCGCAACGCTCGTTTATGGTGCTTCACGTCGTAAGTACGGCTATACAGCTGCTGATGCCAAGCTCTTCCCACGTATGACACTGGGTTACAACTCACTGGAGCTTGCTTCTACTCAGAATACCAGCTCTGACGCATGGCAGGAGACACTGCTCTATCAGATGGCTCGTGTAAACTATTCTTTTGATACCCGTTATCTTCTGACTGCTACCCTGCGTCGAGATGGTTTCTCTGGCTTCGCTGAGAACAACAAGTCTGCCATATTCCCATCAGTTGCCCTTGGTTGGGTCATCACTAACGAGAAGTGGTTCAAGGTACCTCAGTTAGACTATTTGAAGCTGCGTGCAGGTTGGGGTTCAAGTGGTAACCAGACAGCACGTTACTCTTCAATGGCTCGTGTAAACTCTGCTATTGGTTATATCTATGGTGACGGTGTTTCTGGCGCCATGAAACAGGAGTTGGCTTCTTTGGCTAACAATGACCTGAAGTGGGAGAGAACCTCTGGTTTCAATATTGGTCTTGATTTCGCAATCTTCAATAGCCGCATCTCTGGTAACATTGAGTTCTATTCTACCAAGACAAAGGATCTGCTCTATGATGTAGCTATTCCTACTATTACTGGTTTCAGCTCTATCAGATCGAATGTAGGTGAGATTAAGAACAAGGGTCTTGAGATTACCATCAACTCTCGTAACATTATCACTAAGAACTTTGAGTGGACATCAATGTTCAACTTCTCTACCAACAGTGATAAGATTACAAAGCTTGCCGGTCTTGATACCAATGGCGATGGTGTAGAGGATGACCTTACTTCTTCTTCACTGTTTATCGGTGAGTCACTGTCTGCTATCTACGACTATACTATTGATGGCATTTATCAGATTGGTGACAACATACCTGAGGGCTACCATCCCGGTAACTACCGTATTGTAGATATTAACAACGATGGTAAAATTGACGAGAACGACCGTAGCGTCATCGGTAAGACAGATCCTTCTTGCCGTATGGGCTTGCTCAACACCTTGAAGTACAAGGGCTTTACACTGAGTTTCTTCCTCAATGCCGTTCTCGGTGGTAGTAAGAGCTACCTGGGTAAGAACTCTTATGCTGAGCTGGTTAACGATAACACCCTGCGCCACAACCGTTATACGGAGCAGGTGGAGAAATTCTGGACACCAAGCAATCCTAATGGTATCTATGCACTCTACAATGCGAACCCTGCAATCAATCCTTATCGTTATCAGAATCGTTCATTCCTGCGCTTACAGGATATCACTCTCTCTTACGACCTGCCAAGAAAGTGGATGCAGGCTATTCGTATCGATGGTATCAACGTATATGTTAGCTGCAAGAACCTGCTGACATTCACAGGTTGGAATGGTTGGGATCCTGAGCCTAATAAGTCATATTCTGATATCAATGGTCAGACCCGTTATACTGGTAGTTGCTATGAGCACGACCCAGTCATGAAGAGTGTAACATTTGGTCTCAATGTCAATCTTTAATTGCTATTTCACATGAAAAAGATATTTTTATTTGCCGTTTTATCAGCTTTGGTGCTGACAGGATGTAACGAGGATAAATTCCTCGAGGAGAAGGCACTTGACTTCAATTCGGCATCCAACTCATATAATACGAAAGCAGACTTCGATGCTTCGATTACTGAACTCTACTATCTGACGCGTGAGGAGTTCTATACTACTTACGATCGTACAACAGACCTCTCGAAGGTTGCAGATATGTGGATTACCGCAGACCCTCTGCAGTCGAATGTGACTTCAGATTTCTCTCCCTCTGGCGCTATCGCCAAGTTCTACTGGGATCAGAACTATAAGCTCATTGCTCAGGCTAACACTGTAATCAGTCGTGTGCCAAATTCTACAGCCCTGACTGATGATCAGAAGAAGGAATTTGAGGCAAAGGCCCGTTTCTTCCGTGCCTTAGGTTATCGCACTCTGGTATTGCTTTATGGCGATGTGCCCCTGCAACTTGAAGAGGTAACATCACCAAAGACCGACTATACCCGTGAGTCTAAGGATAAGGTGTGGGCTGCTGTAATTGAGGACTTGGAGTTTGCTGTAGCCAACCTGCCTGAAATCAATGCCGTAAAAGACGGTGAGATTAGTAAGCCAGCTGCTAACATGCTGCTCTCTGAGGTTTATCTGGCTACAGGTAATAACGACAAGGCTGCAAGTGCTGCTTCTGCTGTTATAAGCAATCCTAACCTCGCTCTGATGACCCAGCGCTTTGGTTCACAGGCTAAGGAGGATGGTGACGTATTCTATGATCTGTTCCGTCCAAACAACCAGAACCGTGGCTCTGGTAACACAGAGGCTATCTGGGTGATCCAGTTCGAGACCAACGTAGATGGTGGTGGTAACAATACCAGTCACTTCTTCTGGAATCCTGGTAGTTTCTGGGGCGAGCGCTTCTTCGCACCTCAGGTAGATAAATTCCAGATTGTTGCGCCTAATGGTACAAATATTCAGTTGTTCAACTGGCCTATCGGTGATATGACTGGTGGTCGTGGTATCGGTACACATTATGCTGTTCAGCATCTTTACAGCGATATTTGGGCAGATGACTTTAACGATATGCGTAACTCTGAGTTCAACTGGCCTCGTCGCTATAAGCTGCATTTCCCAGAGAGACTGAATAATTATCCTGACCTGAAAGCGCTCATGGCTGATGGTTACTTCGATTTGGAGACCATGCCTGCAAAACTGAAGGAATTGGGCTATTCTATCACGGCAGGTTTTGCCGGTGGTGCAACACCTCCAGAACAGTTGCCAAACCGCTTTATGTGTGGTTACTCAACGAAGATGACAACGCCATTCCATCATCCTGATGCACAGTATCAGAATAAGTCAACCTACCAGCTTGCTGGTACAGGTGGTAAGACTTATACCGACCAGTATTTCTTCCGCCTCGCTGGTGCATATCTGCTGCGTGCAGAGGCTTATGTAAACTTAGGTAAGAAGGCTGAGGCTGCTGCTGACATCAATGTATTGCGCACCCGTGCTAAGGCTAAGCAAGTAACTGCCGACCAGATGAATCTTGATTTCGTCCTCGATGAGCGCCTGCGTGAGCTCACCTGTGAGGAGACACGTCGTCTGACACTGGCTCGTTGCGGCAAACTTGCTGAGCGCATTCTGAAGTATAATCCTTATTTCCATAAGGAGAATGCCGCAGACGGTAAGGACTACGACTCACACTTCGATCTGCTGCCTATTCCTCTGTCAGCTATCTTGGCTAACAAGGATGGTGAATTAAAGCAGAATCCTGGTTATTAATTGATAATAAAGTTAGATGTTTCTTTTAAGAAGGTCCCCGCTGACAAGTTCAGCGGGGATTTTTATAGGTTACGGGTTCACCATCGCCTTGTAGGATATCGGCGAAAGTTTGTGGCTTAATGGTAACGGGGCCGTGCATAAACTCGGGGATGTTATAGCATCTCATGAACTGACGATGGTAATCTGGGTCGGCACTGGGCAATTCGAAAGGCTTAGTGCCCTTTCCATCCTTGTTGATATGGGCAAAGAAGGGGCGTGTATAGGTGCCATCGTCACGACGACTACTGAAAACAACCCATTTGCCGTTGCTCGACCATGCATGATAACTCTCTGTATCGGGTGAGTTGATTTCCTGCATGGCTCGTGCCTCACCCGTCTGGAGGTCGAGTAGCCAAAGATCGGCATCATGATGCCAGATGTGGAACACGCCATATTCAGCCAGGGCAAACATCAGGTAGCGGCCATCAGGCGAGATGCGTGGCAGGGTGGCACTCTTGTTCAGACTATCAGCAGAGAAAACGAGCTCGCGAGAGCTAAAGGACATGGTTTCAGGATTGAAACGTTTGCGGTAGATATTGTATTTGATATCTTGTGAGCGCTTGATGATTTCATCGATCTTGGTGAGGGTTGAATCCTGCCATTCAAAGTGGGCGCTGCAATAGTAAAGTGTCTTGCCATCGGGTGCCCAAGCAGGGAAGACCTCAAGCTCATGGGGGTCGTTCTCAAGGTTTGAAACTTCCCCCTTGTCGATGTCGTAGGTAATGAGGTCGCTCTCAGAGTCATAGACTTCTATCTTGTTATGATGGGTGGTGTGGAAACTCTGAGCAGTCAGGTTCGTGGAGTATACGATCAATTTGAGCCAAGGGTGCCAAGCGGGATAGACACCTGCAGAAAGGATGGAGTCATTACGCATGTTCACCTTCTTAACATGACCGTCGTAGGCAATGATGGTACCACCATTGTTCTGACGGGCGTGGAACTGCATGCGTTCAGGATTGTATTGTTGGTAGTTGTGACAATTGATACACTGGGCATCCTTCTCAAAACTACAGAGTATGTTATCGTATATGACGCTTTCATCATAATTCTCCAAACAACGCTGATTGATAGTCAGCGCCTCGTAACTGACGAAAGAGGGATGGATGAGGCGATAACTCAGATAGCAGTCAATACTATCTGGTGACACAAAAATACTGAAGGGTTTATAATGTGTCCACTGGTCTGCATGACGGACATAGACATCCACGCTGATGGCTCCGCCCTTTGCCTTCTCAGTTAGTTTGCGCCAATCCTCGATATCAGGTTGGGCTTTGTTGGCAAAGATGATTTCCTCATCGCCTACAGCATAACGGGCAATCATCTCATCAGCTTCCTCATCGAGCTCAAAAGTGAGTGGGGCAAGATTGATGGGGATGGTTACGTTGGTATAGTCGGGATAAATTTTCGGTAATGACTTGGATTCTGTAAAGACCTCTGGCACAGAAGGTGATGAACAAGCCATCATCATCAAACAACAACCAATAGATGCTATATTTCTGATTCTCATTTCTTTTAATTTTTTCCTACTTAGTATTCTGGTAATTTGTTCATGACGTAATAGTCGAAATAATAGGTATCTCCGAAGAAGGGGTAGAGATTCTGACGGACCATCTCCATATCCTGATTGTTATAGCTCGAAGCCAAGGACATGAAACGACCCAGATTTTCCTTGATATTTATATCAAAAGGCATTCTATCCACTTCTTGTCGCCCCTCTATCTTGCCATAGAGATAGGCTGCTTCCTGATAGTAGCGCGGGATAGGACCTTTGGGGTGTAGTTTGGCGTATTCTTTGAAATGATGCCAGAACTGGTTGATGTTTTTCGTCCAGAAGGTGGCTAGCAGTTTTTGTTCCAGGAAAATAGGGTCATCGGCATAAGTGCTGCTTGCCAACTGATTCATTAGGGTACGTTCTATGAAACCCTCATCGCCTCCGAGCGTGTTGTCGTAATGGAGCATGTGGGTAATTGGCTCACGTTCCGCATCATGAGCCATGAATTCAGGATGGTCTACAAGGGCTTCAGCTTGCTTGGCCCAGTCGTGGTAGAACAGGGTATGCTTGAGAATACCGATATACTTACGTGCCTGAGCCTTGTCGCCTTCAAGCAAAGCGCAGTTCGTTAGCAGCTGATAGTCTTCTGCGCGGAAATCAAACTCCACTCCCATTTCCATGCATAGACGATGGCAGTAGTTCAGCATGCCGTATTGGTAGAACATCAGTGGACCAACCACTAACATCAAGCGCATGCCAAAGGGTGCTTCATAGGCCTTGGAACCGTTCTTGTAAAGGAACATGTCATCGCCTTGTCTGCCTATGCGAGAGAGGGCGAGGTTGCGCATCATTACGATAGCCCGGGTGGGTTCGTCTTTTTGGGTAGCAGCTTCCTTTAGTACACCCGTCCAGTCGAGGTTAGCGATACGGTGCTGCATAGTTAGTTCATGATGGAAATTCTCATCTTTCATCCAAAAGGTGTAGATACTGCCCACAAGCAGTATGGCAATGATGACCTGGCACAGCTTTCCGCGCTTGCTTATCGCACTATCAACACGGTCAGCATGGTAGGTTACGGCAAGGAAGCCAAAGAACAAAGCCAGCAGATAGTAAGGTATATAATAGGTGTGATACTCTTCGGTAGTGTAGAAAAGCGGTAACTCTGCCCAAAGGATATTGGCTAGATTCGTTTGGTAGTAAATGAAGCGATAACAGAATAATGGTACAGCTGCAATACTCAGGAGAGCTACTGAACTACAGACGATGGCCTTTGTGCGATTGGTTGACAACCGCCACGACCAGATACCCATCAGTAAGGCAGATGCTAACCCGTAAATACCCATGAGGGGATAGCCCAATGCAGATGTTATAAAGATGAAGATGGATTTCATATGGTATCTCTCGGGGATATGTCGAAAGACCCATAACAGAGCCACCACTGCTGTCGTCCCAATTGTCGATACAAAGAAATATCCCTTCAGTTTCAGAATATAAATCCAATAGCCCAAACACATATTTGCCAGCAATAGGATGGCTACGGGAATAAGTATTAGGATGGCCCAGTTATTAGGGATGCAAAAAGTCCGTTTGGTTAAGGACATCAGCAGGAACCACCATATACAAAGTAGCAGTACACCTAACCACGGAGTATAAAGAAACTGCGTGAACCATGTGCCTATCCAGGTGAGCAACCCACCTGGTACCACCAACTGTTCTTTCAAAAATAACATGGAACAGAGAAAGAGATTCTTTTCCTGTATTTTCCAGAGTTGGTCACTCTCGAAAATCAGCAAGGCTCCTGCCATGACTACCAGAGCTACCAACCATATTGTTAAAGCAAAATGCTTTTGTTTCATTTTCATACCAATAAATCATAAAGTATTGTAAACTTGGATGCAAAAATACAAAAAAACGGGGAAAAATGATTATATTTGCAAAATAAAAATAGTAAACGATATGAAAAGACTTGTAATAATATTGACAGTTCTGTATACCTCTCTATCTGCAATGGCTATTGACCTAACCAAGTCAACCATTGTTTACCATACAGATGATGCCCTCTTGGTAAAACAAATGGCACAGGTGCTTGCTGATGACATAGAGCGGGTATCAGGAATTCGTCCACAGGTAACTAACCGTAAAGCAAATGGTGCTACTATCATGATAGGTACGGTAAAGTATACTAGGATGCACAAGGATCTGCAAGGGTCTTGGGAGCGTTATGCTATTGATACGCGTGACAATAGCCTTTATATCACAGGCTCCGACGCCCGTGGTCTGGCTTATGGGGTGTTGCATGTGAGCGAAGCCATTGGGGTTAGTCCCTGGTACTGGTTTGCTGATGTGCCAGTGAACAAGACTTGTGCCAAGCGCGTGTTTAACTATACGGAGAATTACGTCAGTTCATCTCCCACCATCAAGTACCGCGGTGTGTTTATCAATGATGAGGACTGGGGGCTGAAGACATGGGCCTCGCAAAATTATGAAAAGGAATTGGGTGATATAGGTCCCAAGACCTACGATCGTGTTTGTGAACTCATTCTCCGACTGAAAGGAAACATGCTCGCCCCAGCGATGCACACCTGTACGGGCGCCTTCTATAGCCATCCCGAAAGTCAGAAGATGGCTGATAAATGGGGAATTATGATTACCACAAGCCATTGTGAGCCACTGCTTTTCAATAATGCAGCACCCTCGGAATGGGACAAGGCACGCGATGGTGAGTGGAACTATGAAACCAATAGTACCACCATTCTTAAGAAACTCGATGATCGTATTCGTGAAACAGCCAACTACGACAATATCTATACCATGGGTATGCGTGGCCTTCATGATGAGGCCATGAAAGGCAGTACAGACCCAAAGGACCGTGCCCGCACCTTGGAAAAAGTATTTGCCAAACAGCGTGGCATCCTTGAGAGATATAAGAAGACGAAGGCGGAAAAGTTACCCCAGATATTTGTGCCCTACAAGGAAACACTCGACATTTACGATGCAGGATTACGTGTGCCAGAGGACATCACGCTGGTATGGCCTGATGACAACTATGGCTACATGAAACGTGTGAGCAATACCAGTGAACAGAAGCGTCGTGGTGGTAGCGGTATCTACTATCACCTTTCTTATCTCGGTACGCCCCACGATAACCTCTGGATAGCTACCACAGCTCCCATGCTGATGTATGAAGAGTTGCTGAAAGCCTATACCGCAGGAGCAGATCGTTACTGGCTGCTAAACGTGGGTGATATCAAGCCGATGGAGATTGAGATACAGATGTTCTTCGACATGGCCTATCATTTTGATGCTTTCAGCTACGAGAATGCCAATGAAAAGCAGGCAATGTGGTTAGCTAAGGTCTTTGGTGAGAAGCATCTCGCTGCTTTCCAGTTCATCCTTGATCATTACTACCGATTGGCATGGGATCGCAAACCAGAATTCATGGGTTACGAATTTGAGTGGAGCGGTTATGAAAATGACCGTTTACACGACACCGATTTTTCGTTTGAGACGGGTACAGCCCAAAAACGTCTCGCCACTTATCAAACCATTTGCGATACCTATGATGCCATTGAGCAAGAGGTGGCAACTGAACTTCGCCCTGCGCTTTTCGAGATACTGGGCTATGCCGTTCATTCTGCCTACCAGATGAACCGCAAGTTCCTCTTTGCGCAGAGAAATCATGAAACCGGCAGTGCCATCTATGCCAATCTTTCGCGCAATGCCTATCAAGAGATAGAAAACTTACGAGAAAGATATAACACACAACTGGAAGGCAAGTGGAACCAGATGATATCGGAAGTGCCGCCGGGGTTCTGTGCAAAATATCAGCAGATGCCCGAGTTCACTGATACACCTACCGATGCTTATAAGCTACCTGCCGATCAGCTTCATCCAGAGTTTAGCAACAAAATTGATTTTACGACGCTTACTGTAAAAGAACCGTTCCGTCTGCTCGATGGTATCGGTACCGATTGGAAAGCCCTTCAACTAGGACAACCTCTTGATAAGCAGAATCTGGGTAGTATAGATATTCCTATACCTTCTGATTTCTGTGCAAAGGCGTCATCAGTTTCGCTATGTATCTCTGTGGTGCCCATGTGGCCCGTCTCAACAGATCGCAGTAATCGCTTTGCTGTGAGTGTGGATGGCTCTGAACAGCAGATTTGTGAAAACGTGTTTAAGGAGTGGGGCCATGAATGGAAAATCCAAGTGCTGGAGAATCGTAAGGAATTTGTTATGACCTTTCCCCTTGACAAGACACGCGATGTGCATGTCATCACCCTTTCAATAGTTGATCCAGGGCAGATCATCCAAAAGATTACTTTCAAATAGTGAAATATTAAATCATTTGATAGTATATCTTATCTGTTGTTTCGTCTTCGCTGATTTCACTGTAAGTACGATGCGATACATCTCTTTGCCCCACATGCCTTGTAACAATGGGTCGAGTTTATCGCTGATATCTTCTAGCGTCGCCTCTAGTTGGTTGGCATCGTAACTGAGATGCTTGAGGGCATTGCGGTTCGTGGTCATCAGCATCAATCGTGTGGGTGCAAAGAATTGGCTTAGTTCGTAGTCTTCTGTGATAGAAATTCCCGATGTCATCGCTTTAACCGTACGCTTCCACGACTTAACACCGGCTTCTTCCGGATATGCAGTAGCAATGTCGAGCGATAACAAACCGTTTCTGTGATTGATAATTTTGGCAGCATATTGCTTGCTGTCTTTTTGGTCGAAACCATTGATTTGAGGTAGGTTGTGATAGCCTGACTGCATAGTCCAGATATCATAGCGATTTTTGCTAAATGTCTTTGCTGTATATTCACCAACGCCTGGGTCGATAAAGAGAGGGGCTGCATCCCAAGCAGCCTTGATTACACCCGAAGAAATTCCGCTGTGGGTAGCAGCCTCTTGGAACACCTTCTTCTCTGCGATGGCAGAATACAGGTCAGGACGCATCACGAACTTCTTACC
>Ga0326513_10003531_pt1 | contig 11322 bp, 5 predicted proteins | sample 2_2465_0518_D_FD_203654 | JGI IMG/M metagenome (GOLD analysis project Ga0326513, IMG submission 203654) | Bovine rumen microbial communities from UC Davis, California, United States - 2_2465_0518 | ecosystem: Host-associated > Mammals > Digestive system > Stomach > Rumen | place: USA: California... | reverse complement strand
TGAAAAGATGGGGACAATTTCAACCCAACCAAACCCTTAGATAAAGCTCAATTATGAACAGTTTTATCCAGAATTCTTTGGTGAGATGAATACAATAACAATTGAAAATGGTACTATATCTACCATCTAAATATGCTAAATTCTTATGGAATTATGAATAATGATAATCCTACATCCTATATAAAAAGATGAGAAGCTTTGATTATGCTGAAAAGAATTAATGAAAAGTTTGGCTCTAAAATTTTTATAAAAGAGAATCAACCTTTTTCATATAAAGTAAATCAAACCACAATACAAAAGACAGGCCAATTTAGCGAAGATCAAAACATATCTCTTATCTATACAGAAAATCTCTTGGATAAAAGTGATGAATCTACAAGTGGTGATTATATTTCAAACATATACGCAAATTCAAATATAATCTATACATGAGAAGATTGAAAAAAATATATTTATGATGCAACTTTCCTAAATCTGCTAAAAAATATTGCCCAAGAAAATTCTGAATGAGATTTAGCTAAATATTTGGAATTTGAAGCAAACTATTATCAAAGTGGTTTCGATCAAATATCAAACCTTGACTCAGATAATTTATGAGAAATGCTAGGAATAGATGAAGATATAAATCCAAAAACTATGACAGCAAAAGAAAAAGAAGATCTTATTAAAAAAGTTAAAAAATCAGTCAATAAACTAGTTGAAGAAAACATGAATAGAAACTCAGAATATTTAAACAATTTACAACAAATAACAAAAAATATTAACGATGATAAATTTTGATTAAAAGATAAATACAACAAAACTAAAGAATTTATTGATACTACAGATAGTTTCTTAATTTTATATTCAGAAATCATATCCGAATTAATGGAAATAACTTTAACTTCAAGTTGAGAAATTAAAGATGAAGATGGAATAAATATTGCACTCTGACTAATGTGAGCAGCTTTAACATATCAATGAGAAGCTGAAAAATATCAGGAATATATTGAAAACTGGAGTAAAAACGTAATAAAAATTTTGATAGATTGAGAAAATTCTGACAATATAACTCGAAACACAACACCTAATGAATGAAATTCTTTATTAAGAGCCAATCAAAAAGCCAAAGATATAGTTCGTAAAAGTGATTTATCCCAAATTCAAAGTGGTATCATTACTTTTCAACAAGATAAAAGACAGTGGCCCGGTATGAACGATGCAACAAAATGAATTCCCGTATCAAATATAAAAAACGAACTTACAGAAATATGAATGTCTATAATTCCTAACGATCCTGCAAAAGATAATAAAGTTATTTGACTTGGTACAACTGAAACCTCAAAATGAGAATATCCTTACCTTGTAATTAAAAGAAATTGAACAAATAATTGATGATTTGTATTAATGGCAAATACCGAAACCGAATGAGAATCTAACTGGGTTGTTTGCGAAAACAAATCTTGATTGAACAATTGATATATAACAAACGATACAGATTTAAAAGATATAAAACCTTGTGAAAAAGTAACGAAATGAGATTCTTGCTCGACTAATGCTTGTACTTATACAAACGAAGACGAACTAAGATATATTGTTACATATTAATTCAAATTATATGTAAATAAAGATTGGTAGGTAATTAAATTTATCTACTAATTTTTTATAAAATATATTTCTTGCACTTAAATAGGATAAATATACTATGAGTATTAGTTTTATAAATAATTGAGAAATGTTATGCTAATAACTATGTGATGAAAAGCCTGAAGTGGAAAATGAACAGTTTCCAAACTTTTAGCTAAAGAACTGGGTTATGAAATAATTTCAATCTGAGACATGAAAAGAAAATTAGCAGCTGAAATGTGAATAAATATCATAGAATTTAATAAAATGTGAGATGATCCTGATAAGTCAGCAGAATTTGATTTAAAATATGAAGAATATCAGAAAAGTCTAAAATTAACCGATAATATAATTTTGGATTCTCGTCTTGGATTTTATGCTCAACCTAAAGCTTTCAAAATTTTATTAGATGTAGATGAAGAAGTAGCATGAGAAAGGATTTTTAAAGCTGAAAGAGATACAGACAAACATGCAACTAAAAAACATGCAGTAGCTGAAGTTAAAGAAAGAAATTCTAGTGATGAAGCTCGTTATCAGAAGTTATATAATGTAGATTTATGGAATCCTAATAATTATAATTTGGTAATAGATACAAGTGAACGTACCCCTGAAGAAGTTTTGCAAATCATACTTAATGAATTTAAAGCATACAAATGGAAACATCAAATTGCTGAAACTGATGATGAAAAAAGAGCCTTAAGAAAATCTAAAGCTAAAACTAAATTACTTAAAGATATAGCTTTATTAGTCGCCTTAATATTGGTAACCTTTTGGCGATTATTCACAATTATGAATGAACAAAAGAAGGCCGAATTAAAACAGAATTCTGAACCTGTAGAGAATAGCGATATAGAAGAAGTTCTTCAAGAACTAGAGTAAAAAAAGATTTTATTTACAAAATAGTTTAGCTTTTTAGAAATAAAGTAAAACTTTTAGTTTACACAAAAATTTTACTATAAAAAAGTCACCAATTTTTTGCTTTATTTGACATTTTGAATATAATTAGAAATGATTTATAAACTAATTAGTTCGTAATGTCTAACGAAAATTCAACTTGAACTTCACAAAATCAACAAATATCTTCGAACCAAACATGAAATGATTTTGTATTAGATTTTTGAGAATGAGAAATTTTAGAAGAAAATAAAAATCCTGAAGCATTAAACGATAATGAAACTGAGAATTGAAACTCAAATATTGAAGAATCTAATGATACAAATAATGAAAATGACTTAAATTTCGACCAAGATAACCTATTTGATGATAATAATGAGACAAAGAACATAAAAGATGAAGAATCATCCGAAAATCTCTCTTTTTCTCCAGATAGTAGTAAAGAACAAATTAATACCGAAAATAATCCTGATCTTAATGATACAAATAACACAGATTTTATAGAAGAAGAAATAGAAAATAACGACAATATCCAAGAGAACGACAAAGAAAATATTAAAGAATCAACAGAAAATGATTTATGAGAAGACTTTGAATTTTCTTTTGATGATGACTCAGAATGAGACAATCAACCAGACAATCAACCAGACAATAATGCTAATGAAAATGCGAATAATGAACCTGAAAATTTTTGAGAGAATCAAGAAACAGAAAATAACAATATAAATGAAAATTTAGAGACCAATGAAGAATCAAGTGAAAATAGTTTTGATGTTCCGGAATGACCCCTAGATAACATAACAACCGATGATTTATTCTCTGAAGATTCCGAACAAGAAGAACCTTTAAAGGTTGAAGATTCAATCGATAATGAAAATACAGAACAATCCACAACATGAAATATTATTGAAGAAACGCCAAATACAGAGACAGAAGATGTTTTCTGAAATTCTGATTTATTTCAAGAAGATCCTGTAGAAAATAATTCAAATAATAATACAAATCTGCCGGAAGATATTTCTGAAAATTGAGAATCAATTTTAGATGAATCCTTCCAAGAAAATAACAAAACAAATGAAGATAATCTTGCTTCTAAGAATACAAATCAAATACTAGATATTTTTGAAGGCAACACTCAAGATACAAAAGATTCAAAAGAAAATTCAAATAATGAAAAAACAGAAGATTTAGATTTTGTTATGGATTATAATCCAGAAGAACCACAAAAAGATAATACGGAAGACAAAATAGATGATAAAGAAATTAAAACTGTAAAACAACCCGAAATATGAGATTTACTGTGAGAATCATCAACAGACATTCCCTCAGAAGATAATACAAAAATAGATAATATAAATAATTTTGAACCTGAAAATAATTTAGAAGCAAACAACAAAAATGAAACAGAATCTAATCCAAAAACATTCGATGAAAGCACAACATCATGAGAGATTTCTAATGAAAATTCAACTCAAATAGATTTATCTCAATTCTCTGATAATTCCACGAATCAAAACATTCCTACATATGACTTAAGCGATAATAATAGCGAGAGCAATATCATTAACAATGAGAACAAAGTTTCGGAAAAAACACAAGAAGAAACTCAAGCAAAAATAATTAACGATACAAGTAAAAATATAGAATCTCAAAATATAGAGAACGATTCGAAGAAAAGCATAAATCAAACAGAAAATCAAGAAGTACAATCAACTTTATCTCTAGATCAAATTTTAGATTCAGAATTAAATAATAATCTACAAAATTCTGAAGAACAAAAAACAAATTCTATAAATACACACAAAAAATCATGAATTTTTGCCAATAAAAAAATGATATGAGCTGGAGTTGGTTTATTCTTATTAGCTGGCTTCGTTGTTGTTTTAGCATTCCCTTCAAAAAATTCTGATAGAAAAGCTTGAGATACTTTCGAAGAGACATGAGATATACAAGAATATACATGACATTATTCAGGTTGAGAAGATGAGGAATATTCAGAAAAACCTGATATTAATCCTCAAACACCACCTACAACCACAGTCATTGATTTTCCAGAAGTAAGCTGAGAATGAGATGAAGATGAAACTAGTCGAGAATGAGATATCCAACCATTTACATGAGATTCTACCACTTGAGATGAAGAAGACACGTCAACTAAAGAAGAATTATCAATAAATGATATAACTCCTATTATATCTAGTTTTAAGACACAAGCAAATAAATACTACGACCAATGATACGAAATACAAGACAAACAACTAATCAAATATGCAGCTCAAGCAATACAACTTTGTAAGACCTATGAGGAACAAATAAATAATGGAGAATGATTAGACAAAGAAAGCTTTGAAACTTTCAAATCTAAAATAAAACCAATAATAAATAAAATGGAAGAATACATAGGATGACCAAATGAAGTAGAAGAAGTTATAAAACCTAATTTTGATGATGAATATGGCTTTGAAGATAAAGATGAATATCTAGACTACATCTACAAAAAAGCTAATTGAGAAATATAGAAATATATAATTTTAGAGAATAAGTTAAAATTTTTAATCAATGTACAATATATAAAATAATTTTCTCCCTTTTTTAAGAGTAGCATTTCCCATATTATTTTAAAATAAAGTCAAATCAAAATACAGTGATTAACCATATCTTCTTTGCATTTTTTTATATATTTAGATATAATTGTACTGTGTTTTATATATCAATCTCATTAAATGAGAAAAAGAATAATTCAAGTAACCATAATATTTGTCATTCTATTTCAGATTTTTTGTAACTATCCATATGTTGAAGCCATAAGTGGATCAACCCCACAACCAGAAACTTGTAACTGACCATCTGAAATGATGACAAATTACTTCAATTTCCAGAAAGAAGCAAAAAATATTCTCTTATGATCAGATATAAATTCAAAACGTTTTGATGCTTCTTTACAATGAGGTCTATTTACAAAAAAAGCTCTTAATCTACACAACACCACAGCTATTGATTTATTAGCATGAAATATCCTATGAGGTGCACAATCATTTGTATCAAATATCGTAACTTCAGTAGCTTTATTATTACTAGCTTCAGCTTCAGCCATCCAATCAAACATTGAGGGATTTTCAATTTTATTCAAAGATAGACCTATAGTCAGAGATTATAAAGAAATGTTAGACATTGAAACTGTTTTATTTGATATTGCATATTTTCGTTCAAAACAAATAAATTTAAATCAAGAATTTTCATGAAATCTAACAAAAGAACTGGATGTTTTAATAAAAAAATATCAATGAATCTGACTATTAGATCAATGAAAAGATGTAAAGGAAAAGACCATCACAATGTCAAGTATATTATTAGACTTAGTATCAATGAACACAGCCATGAAACATTTCATTTCTCGATGAGGTAATTATTGAAAACTAACACTACAGAATTACAATTGATGCCTATGAACTTTAGATACAAAAAGTTGTAATAGAGGGAATTCTGTTATAAAGTTTAGTATAGGAGCAATCGAACAATTACAAGAGGATTACAAGGATGTAAGAAGTTTCTGAGCCTGTAATGACTATGCCAATCTATTCAAAAGTACTATAAACAAAACTATTAATAATAATTCAAAAAACGTAAAAACAGCTATAAGCGATGTAAAAGACTCTATTGAAAGATTAAAAGAAGCTTTAGTAGGTAAATGAAGATGGAATTTTAAAAATCCTTGCGATACCATTTCTGATTATGAAATGGCCCAATTAAAAGCATATCGATGATCCGACCGAAAATGTGGATGAGTAAATGTTAACGTATCTTCCGATTTACTAAAAACTAAAGACTATTTTAACGAAAAGAAGAGTCAAAATAAACAAAAAGAAAAAGATGAAACTCCATTAAAAATGGCCGAAAAACCAGAATCAAAAACTGTAATTATATGAGATACTGCAAAAAGATTACAAGATTTAGAATCTACAGAAAAAAGATGAATATTGTACCAAAAAATATTCGGAAAAGAAGAAGTATATAATCCAGACTTTTTATTTGAATTAAACTCAGATTTTTTATCAGTTTATGGGAATACCATAGTAGAATATGCACAAGATCAAGAGGATGGAATAGCTGCAGATATATCTGATATTTTACCAAGAGGTAAATGAACACTAGATCAAATTGAAGCTGCAATCACGAATACAAAAGCCGAAAATAAAGACTGATTAAATTCTAATTTACAAAAAATAGCGGATTATCAAGCAGCATCTAGTTAAAAATGTAAAAATAAATATTTATTTTATTGCTTATATTCATTGATATGAAAATTCATAATAAATACATCTTATTATCCTTATTCATAATAATGTGATTACCTCATTTTACAGATTCCTGATGGGCACAACAAGCTTGTGGAACATATAATTTAGATGTAAAATGATGTAAAGAAATATCCAATAATTATAAAGATCCTTACTGTGTTACTTCATTTTCAGCTAACGATCGCGAGGCTTCAGATGTAGATTATGTAAAAAGTTGTATCCGACCAGCACTTACAAACACAATATCCAGTATAGTTAAAGAACACAGAACCGCCACAGTCAGCGAATACCAAACCAGAGATGTAATTGAATTATATTGTACATCATTATATTCTGGTTCTAATGTATGAAGAATTTATTTCGCAAGACCTAAAGGAGACAATTGGGATTGGAGATTAACTTTTGATTCCCACCAATCATTATTTTTACATGCTTTATGTTCTAGTTTTACAGATAATAACTGAAAAAAGCCATTTCCATTTATTTATGAAGAAAATGACTTAGTATGAGAAGCTTTTAAATGAGATTTAATTGAAATTCTCAAACTACAACAGATGAATAATTGAAAAAATAATTGTGATTTAACCAACGATAGGAATCTTACAGATTGTGATATGGCAATATATGCTACAAAAATATATCAAGGGATTATGACAGATCTTTACAAAATAAAATACGCACAAGTCCTAGATGTAAATACAACAGTAAATTTTGATGCTATTCAATACAAAAAAGTACTAAATTTTATGAGCGGATATTATTTAATGGCAAAGACTGAACTAAAACCCGAATACGATAGTCTAAAAGAAGAATATCCAAAAACAATTTCTGTATTAGAATCAAATCAAAAATATTATAAAGATGTCTTAGAAACAATAAAAATTATAGATAACTCAAAATTGTCAGATTTGGCAGATTCGTGATGTCCTGTTGATTGAAATATAACATGACTCAAATTCATAGCATGCGCTCTACATTCTTCACAAAGAGATTGATTTTCACTAACTCCATCTTTTGTAACTTTACTATATAATGAACTTTTACACTATCGTCAATTTATGACATTCTATCAAAAATGGTTAAAACTCAAAACCGAAGCCATGGGAAGAGGTAAATCGACAGAAAACGAAGTAAGAGTTTTTCAATCAAAGTTAAATGATTTCAAAAAATATTTTGAACTTCAAATGAGCGCTACAGAACGAGCTGAACGTGGATTTGAAGAATTTAATATGACATACCCTCTACACATATGGATATTATTACTACAAGAAAAATGAGAGAAATTTAGAAATTTTAGTTTATCGCCTGAAATTACACTATTTTATTCTTTATCTGAGAAATTACAAAATGCACAATTACCTAACTGATCTTAAAAATCTTTTAATACTCTGAATTGTAATTTTAATTAATTCACAAAATCAGATTTTTTGATTTGATCTAACTGATGAAGTAGCTTCTCAATTTGAAAAAAGTTATAACTGATGATTCTCAGATGGATATATATCCCGTTCATATTCTTCAGATTTTCCTAAAGATCCATTTTGAGATGCTATGACAAATGTGGAAGAAAAATCTATGCAACTAAAAATAGCTTGAGTCCAATACGTAGAATGAGCTTTAGCCGAAAAAAGATGCTCCTTGTCCAAGAAAAAAATTTGGGCAATTCTATATTATTTTGTACCTGAATTTAGAGCAGAAATCGCAAGAAGCTTAAAAATGAATATGTGAGACTATGATAGCAAAAAATACCTTTTTAGTGAAGATACAATCTTAAAATATTGTAGAGAATATTTCATATGTGAAAAATCTCAATGATACTGAGCTCGAGAAACTTTTAAAGAAGAAGCCATCAACGGTAATGATCTTAGATGAATATCGGCAAGTACTCCTGAAGATATCAAGACCAATTGTAAACAATTTTTCGAACAAAATTATAGAGAATGAGAAGCAAACGAAGAAAGGATTCAAAATACTCACATGGCTCAATTATGATCAGATAGATATCGAAATGAAACCACAAAAGATTCTCCATACGATATCATGGTTGATTTATGAATATATGCTAAATTAATGTATCAAGATGCAGAAGAACCAAGTAAACCCGTTTTTTACGATTTAGATACATTTAATGATTCAAAAAAATCACTAACAGACAGTAAAAATTCTGACGGATTAAAACCTGATAACTGACGTGAAAAAAGAGTTTATGCAAACTGATGAGTAATATTCCCCAACGGAGGTACAAGATGATCTTCAAATGTTAATGTTAAATGAGATTCAAATTGATGATCTACAAATCTTAATCAATTTTCTCAATGAAATAGTGTAGACCTATCAAACTCTGCATCAACTAATACTACCACAAGATCAAGTACAAATATCTCAAGTTCAGAAGGATGAACAAACTTAAATGCAAATTCATCTTCTAATCCTAAACCATTACCCCTATTTTCAGAGTGATGATATGATGGATTAGTTGAATGATTATCTGCATTTAGCATAAATAATGAAAAGACTAACTTCTGTAATACTTGTGACAATAATAAAGACGAGCCTGAAGATAATAGCACATGAAACTCTGATAGCCAATGAACAGAGACATCTGACATAATGTCTCGTGAATTTTCTGAACTTTCAAATAAAGAATACCAAGACTTAGTAGACTACATGACATCAGCCGTTGACCAATATGCCACACTCCCAGAGGATAAAGAAAATGAAATGACTCAAAAAGCATGAGATACAAGCAGCTATATTTCCGACACATCTGCAAGCCAAATTTCAAATTCTGCGAACAAAATAAAAAATTGTTGGAAATCATGCAATGATTTACGTATAGATTTAAAAGCATCATGTATGCTCAAATGTGCATGTTGAGAAATCGAATCTCCAATTTTCGATCCAGAAAAGACTCCATGATTATGACCAATATTTGTAATCAGATACTGTACAGTACCTAGTACTGATACAAAATTCTCAGTATGATGAAAAAGAATCCACTCAATTGAGGAATGATTGAAAGAAATTTATTGAGCTGTAGATAAACTTTCTAGAGAATGAAGATTAGGAATTTGGACTCAACAATACAACTTTTTGGATTCAAGTACAAAGAAAATGAAAATCGCAGATTCTTTTGCATTTACCATTGATATAGAATTTGTAGACTTAGCTGGTAAAATGCCTACTAAATCTGATCAATATAAAGAAAAAAAACTAGAAGAAGATAATAAATCATGGCAAACTAATAACCATGTTAAAAATCCTCTAAACAACCCTGTAACAAGAAATTCATACCGTATAGTTTGAAATCAATGAGAAGTCGTCTGAGATTATTCAGCAGGTGCAAACGCTGATGTAAACAGAAAAATTCTTTCTGATTTATCTAACATTCCAAAACCTATGGTAGATCCTAGCGATAATTCTGATGCATTTCGTTATAATATGTTTGCCTCTCATCTTGGTAGAGCAATGGATCAACAGGGGGCACTACGAACAAACATAACAAACCATCAATCTGAAATGAGTTCATATGCCGAAATGTTATACTCTAAGAACAAGAAAAGAAAGAATGACGCAAGATTCAATAAAAGTGAATAAGTTTAAAAAAATATTATTATTTACTCCGTCTTTTTCTGTTTTTCTATAAAAGATATTATCTTTTCTTTTATATGTTTTGCTTTAGACCTTTTTTCAACGAATCAAATTCGAATATTAGCTTTTCAATCTCAGTCATATTTGTAATCAATTTTATATTTTACTCATATATAGCTTTTGAAATAAGCAACATTAGAAGCTGATCTTTTAGTGAGAAGATTATCCAAAAAGTCTTTTAATCCTGCAGAGAAATCTTCAAATGATTTATCAAAATTCTTTGGATCATATATGATTGTAAGAGAATCTTTAGCATAGTTATCCAGAGAAAGATCTACTTTAGTGATTGGATTATTCCACATTTGATAGTTTGGAATTACAAATGATTCTCCAGTATTTTCTCCAAAATCATTTTTCCCAGACATTCATACGTGAAGGAGTTTCATGTATAATATTTGTCATTGTACAGTATCTCAATTGATTTTTACCTTTATTGTATCTCAGACTTTATAGTTTGCGATTAATAGAAAATATGTGAATAAAGATACAGTAAAAGTCTGAAAAGTTATCAGTAGTCATCATACTCATACAGCCAAGATAGTTCAGACTAATTTATCTTTGGTGAGCATATATACGAAAATTAATACGATTCAAATCAATGCTCAGAATAAATCTACATACTGTAATTTTTTATAGTATTTAACGTAGAAATCCTTGTTGTCCGTATTTCCGGACCATTCGTATGGATCGATATATTTCTTTTTTAGACGTGATTTGAATATGCGGGAAATTGACGATCGGATAATCAAAATCAGGATTATAATGAAAATGAAAGGCTGTTCGTATGTGAATTTACATATTGTATCCCATACGTATTGAAATGAATTAATTACCTGATTCCACCACATTTTATATTTTTTATTATTTATAAATC
>Ga0326513_10003530_pt1 | contig 11323 bp, 10 predicted proteins | sample 2_2465_0518_D_FD_203654 | JGI IMG/M metagenome (GOLD analysis project Ga0326513, IMG submission 203654) | Bovine rumen microbial communities from UC Davis, California, United States - 2_2465_0518 | ecosystem: Host-associated > Mammals > Digestive system > Stomach > Rumen | place: USA... | reverse complement strand
ACCTTCTTTACGTGGTTTATATGTTCGTTTTGTAGTAGCATTTTCACTAATATCAGAAGCGTCAATGGCAATAAATGCCATTATTTGAAATATTGTGGATATAATTTCTTTTCTTGGATCATAATCCATTTCAATTTTAGTATATTCACCTTCGACTTTAAGATATTCGTCCGTTGTTTCATCTATTGTTACTGAACGAACTGCAAAATCAGAATCTGGTAAGTCTTCTTGATTCCATGTAACTTCTGACTCTTCAGTAAAGTTATACCATGAATAATAACTGAAAAACGTAGGATCTTCATTCCTTACCATATAAATATTTACTCCTACAAAGTTTCTATTATGTTTATTTTCATGTTTAATATAAACCCATGCACCTTTAAAGTCAGAAATGTTCTTTACATCTGTTAGGTCAATAAAAAAGCAATCAAATGGAAGTTGTTTAAACATCTCATAAGAAGTGACAATGTTTTCTGTCTTTTTAATTTCATGAAAGAAATCATTATCTATTTTATAAACCATTTTAAATTGTTTCCATTTATTTAAAACCTGTTCAACGCCAAGCATATCTTTCCATTCTACTTTACGTTTATCTACTTCTTTCATTTTATACATTGGCATATAAAGTTTATTAAAATCTTTATCAGTCAATAATGTTGTATTTAAATCTTTAAATTTACCAGTATACATGGCTTCAAAGAAATCAACTCCAAATACATAATCTTCCAAATCTTGTAATGTTACATCATCATCACATAATTTTGAATTTTTTATAAGATTAAGATAATCTTCGGGATTATCTTCCATTTTATCTAAAACCTCTAAAGGATAATATTTCATTTTCAATTTCCTTTCTTTTATTGGAACCATTAAGAAATAAAAAAAGGGAAACGGAAGAATTCTTCCGTTTCCCAAAAGGCAAATATGGGACTTAATGGATATTAACTTTTTTATCATTAATATTTGGTATCCTTTTTTCTTCTGCAAGTTGTTCAGAAGTCTTTGGCTTGCGGTTATAATGACGATTTGATAAAATATCTTTGTTATAACCTTGGTTGTCGCCGTTAGGCGGTTGGTAGTTAAGTCGATGTTCTTCTTCACGTTTTTTATTGGCTTCTCTACGCCTTTCCATGTCTTCTTTAGGAGTTAAAATTCTTTCTGGTTTAGTATCAGACATAATAATAAGTCTAATATTCTCATATTTTTCTTTAATATTTTCTAATGCTTTTTTCTCTTCATCAGTAGCATCAGACATATGTTTTTTATAATAGTCTTTAGCTTCCGTTGTTATAAGCATAGGATTAAAGGCTTCAAGAAAATCAGTGTAATGTTTTTTAGCCATAAAACTATCTGCATGATTCATAATTTCAAGAAAACAAGTATTTAATTCAGAATCAGAATGATATTTTTTATTAAAATTAACAATATCAGGTCTTATTTTATCGAAATAATAATCATATGCAGAAATATCAAGAATACCTCTATCTTCTTTCTCTATGCTTTGATTATACATTTCTATCTGAGCTTGTTCTGCTGCTGTAAGTGCCATAATATTAATCCTCCTTTTCCACCTTCTTAGGTCTACCTTTCTTTTTTGGTTTAGGAGTCATTGAATTCTTAAATTCATCATCAAGATCTCCTAATATATCTTCATCCTTAAGATCTGATGGAATATTGTGATATAATATTTCATTCCAAATATCATAATCTATTAATGCTTCGCATAATAATGGTAGAAATCTAGATTCACAATATTCAGATCTAATATTAGGATTAAGACATTCATTTGGTTTACCATTTTTGCATTCTTCACACTCACCACAAGGTTCTTGATTTATAAGCATTGGAACCAATTCTTCTGCTGTGCATCGTCTTGCTCTTTCCATTGCTTGCATAAAATCACTTTCTTCATAGTTAAAACTAGATAATGTAGCAAGTATCTTAGCAACAGTAAATTTAGCTAATAATAAATTATGTCTATACTGTTCAATAGTAACATCTGATTTGTTAAGCTCAAGTATATTAGCAATATCTTCTACGTATTTAACTGATAATTCTTGAGACTTAGCATCAAGAGCCTGATACTCACTATAACCTTTCTTGAAGTGTTCATCTTGCATAATTTTCTCTGTAATTTTTTCTGTTTCCATTTTTTAACCTCTTATTAAAGTTATTCCTGAGCCACGTCTAGACTCGCCCCTTAATTTTAAAAAAATCTGTTAAACATGTTAAGGAGCCACGTCTTACTCGCGTCCTGGTTTTAAAAAAAGATGTGCTACTGATATAGTAGCACATCTTTTTAATAAATGCAACATAAAATTACATTTTATGTTGCTACAGGTTAAAAAATAATACCCACCCATAACGTTTATCGTTATGGGCGGGCGAATGAAAGGGGGTGAAAAATGAAGGAATAAGTGACAAAACGCTTCTGGGGGAGTTGCACCCTCACTTCTGCTCTAAGTGCGAGTATAATTCAAATTCGCTATATAGAGTGGTATGCTGACCATACGCAAAAGCGTGTATTCTTACGAATACGTGATGGAAGTTTTGTACCTTGGAAAAAAGAGCAAAGACTTTAACATCTCTGCCCCTTGAAATAACCGTCCTCTTTTTGCTATAGAGGAAAAAGAGTAGAGGCTTTGACACCTCTACTCTCTGAAAACATAATCCTGATTATATCAGAACGGAGAAACCTCTCCTACTGTACCTGCATTAGCAACGGGAGCAACAGGAGTCTGTACTACCTGAGCAACCTGAGCAACCTGAGCTGCCTGCTGCGGAGCTGGAGCAACTGCCTGAGCAACCTGAGCTACCTGAGCATTGTTTGCGTTTCTCTTTGTCGGGTCTCCATCGAGAAATTCAATATTCTCGACAACAGTGATTGTCCTGGTCTCTTTTCTCGGAACATTCCAAATCTTTCCATCAGTGGTCTGGATCTGCTCCATTGTCTCCTTAACATAAGTCTCATCATGTCCCTTGATGAACAGACGACGAGATACGAGCTTCTGTGAGCCATCAGCCTGCTGAGTCATAGCAGAGCAGTACTGGTTGAAAAGGTCTGCAATCGGACCTGTAGCCTTGAAGGTGTAGAAGTCGCTCTGACGCTCCTTCGATACGTTACCTGCCTCATCTGTTACAGTGTGCTTGTAGTCACGGTCGCTGGCACCAACGAACATAACCATCTTCTGCTCGAACTGACCATTACGTCCATTGATAAGCTGCTTGCTGTAGGGTTTTGCGATACGAACTGTGCGGAATACTCCATATACGTTTTTAGCCATCTTTTTGTCCTTTCTGCTCAATACTATAATACTGATTGTAACACTGCCTGTGTCACTTGATTATAGTAGAGTCTCATTACATCAAAAACAGTTTCTTGTTTGGAAAATAATTCCCAAAATCACCCGTTAGGGTGATTTTTAAAAAAGGTATTAAGCTGCTGCTGCATAAGCGTTGTTATTGGTCTGATTTAAAGACACAAGACCTGCAAGTGCTCTCCCTGCTTTCACGAGAACATCAATAGCTCCGTGAAGCACTACAGAGCATACATTGACAATGGTATTCAGGATGTTTCCTGCTGTGGTGAACACAATACCCAAAATGTCACCCAAAATACCTAATGCCTTGGTAAAAAAATTCTTTGCCAACTGTTTTGGCGGTACATGATACTTCTCAGCTGTTTCCTCTACGTCTTCTTTAAACGTAGATGAGCTAATGTAGTCGAAGAACTTCTTAAACATACCTTTTGCTTCTTTTGCCTCTTCTGGAGCACCCTCATCATCAAACTGATTGAGAATATCCTCAAAGGTCTTTGGTGCTTCCTGCTGTTCTGCCTGATAGCAATTCTCCTGCTCACAAAAACTCTCATAAGCGTCGTTGCTCATAGCATTTACAGGCTGTGCCTGTGTAACAGTTGCACCGTTGTTGATAGGTCCGTCTACTGGCATTGCATAAATCATAATAATTACCTCCTTATGTAAAGAATAATAGTACTACTATCACGCCGTTAGGCGTGATAGCGGTAAAGTTAGAATTGTTGTAAAAAGATGATTAAAACCCTAATATCCCCGATAGGGGATTAAGATTAAGAAAGATTATTTGTTCTTTTCTTCTTCAATCTTCTTTTCTGCTTCTGTTGAAGCAGTCTCCATCTTCTGATCAAGTTCTCCTGAGAATTCAACAAGTCCTTTAATAATGCTCTTTACCTGCGGAGCAAATATCTTGATCCACTTAGAGCAGGTAGAAAATAAAGCATTAGTGAGAACATTAGGGATATAAATACTTGTATCTCCTGATGTTCCTTCATTCTTGATCAGGCAGATCTTTTCAATCTCTGTCTTCATATCGTTGTCCAAACCAATGCTATCAAGTATTGACTTGATATCCTCAAAATCCTTGTTATCCAAATAAATTTTCATAGTAATCCCTCACTTTCCTAAGATATTTTTGATAGTTGATGTTGCATCCTCATTGTTACCGATTACCTCTGCAATATCAGAGATTGAAATAGAACCTTCCTGCATAATTGCACCTCCTTATTGTTAAAAACAATTACTTCCCAAGAAGCCCGTTAGGGCTTCTCAAGAAGTAAAGATTTATTAGAAACGAATTGTAATCAAATGAGTGCCATATTGCTCACACAATCCAAAGTTATGCTGAGTACCTTTGGATATGCCATCCCAAAAGCAAATGCACTGACGAGTAGGAAACCATTCAAGCCTATTATGCATTTCCTCGTTTCTACGATAGCCAGCACTCTTACCATATCTGTCCCAATCAGCAGGCATACTGATATTCTCAAGACCTCTCTCCTGAGCATACCTCTCAGCAAGCATATCAGCACCTCTTGCATGACCTGTGATAATAACAGTATTAGGAGAGGTGATGAAAGAATTCAAAGTATTACAAAGAAGATTATAATCATTGAAATTTCTTGATCCTGCAACTAAAATAGCAGGACGCCGATAATAATCATAATTCTTCCAACGAGTATAATAACTCAGATCAGCAGTATATTCACAAGAAATAGCACCGAGTTTATTATAATCTTTGAATTCTGCACAAGCACCGGCAAGCATACCTCGTATAATACTGCGATGGCAAAGTTCATCCTTAAAACAAGAACACATAAGGATAATATCTTTGTCATTGCATACCTTGTATAAATAATTCAAGGTATCTTTAAATTGTTGATCCTGATGTTCAGCCATAAATCGTGGCAGATACAAATCAGTAAATGTTCTCTTATTCCAATTATTCTTAAGAACATTCTGATAGTAGTTAAACAAATCCTGAGATGGTGCAAGTTCAGGATGATTAACAACTTTACATTTGAGATTTTTCGTGGGATATCTCATAATACTCCACATTTCATCATAGTGACGGGTTGGCTTGTTACCTTCTGCGTGGGTGTTACCAAAGTAAATCATATCCATTCCTCCTTTTTAATGTGTAAAGTTAACGCTATCATTTGTCCGTAAGGACTAAATTCAAAGAAACTCTGAACGAATGTGAAGAGTTTCTTCCTTTTCTTTTTAAAAAAGCCCTCGATCCTCTTTTGAGGTCGAGGGCTTTTAATATTATGAAATGACCTGCACTGTAATACCTTTGATAGTATTATCAGTGAAGCCATCGACAGCAGTTACTTTAACAGAGTGTCCTGGAAGCTCGAAGAGTGAGAAATCAGTGTTAACTGCATTGGTCTTAATAGAGCCAAATGTTACTCCGTTAACTCTGGTTTCGATTCTCTTGTCCTCGCCATAAGCAATGTCAAATACAAAACCATTAGCTTTTACAGCGTTCTTCCAATCATCTCTTGTTGCACCATAGTTACGAAAACCATAGATCATCTCAATCTTATAGATTGTAGATGATAATGGTTTCTGCTCCATGGCTTTTGGAGCTTTCTTCTCAGGCATAGTATGAACAAGACCATAATTCTTACCATTGATAGTCTGAATGGGAAGATAGTCTGTATCATAAGCATCCTCGATCTCACCATACCTAATACCATCAACGAAAACTATCTTGTTGATGATTTTCACTTCTTCAGCAGACTGAGGAAGTCTGGTAAGACGATAGCTCTTATTAGCTCTTGAGAATACGCTAAGGATATCATTAAACAATATCCAGCCAAATGAGAGACCTGTATTAAACTTACCATCTCTGGCATAAGTAGCAATATAACAACCAACTGCTACAGCCTCGATAGAATAGTTTAATTTTACAGCAAGATCCTCAAGCTCTGAGATCATATTCTCTTTAATGCCTGAGAAAGCATCGAGACGCTCTTCCTCAGTAAGATTAAGAGTACGAAGAGAATAGAATTTCTTTCCATACTCAACCTTGATATCTTTGAGGAAGTCAATAAAGCTAACCTGTTTACCATTAACAAGTGTAATGGTAGAGTTAACCTGATTGTACTCTTCCTCAGTGAGGAGAGAAAGAAGAAGAGGAATTTTATCAGCTCCATTATCAAAGCTATCATTAAACTCCTCCTGTCTCTTGGTTACGTAATCATGGAGTCTTCCCAAAGGAGACAATGACACATATTCGTTAGCAAGGGCGAAGCTTGCTGACGGTCTCTTGAGAAGTCCCTGACGTGTGATGAGATGGTGCGGAGTAAACTTGATCTTTACAGAGTCAACATAATCCTCACCGCTAAGACCTTCAGCAGAAACACCAGTCTTAGCACCATCAATCTCTCTACCCTGAAGAAGACGGAGATACTCGGTTTTATAAAGAAAACCATTAGCGATCTCCTGAACTTCATCAAAAGTATAGAAACCTTCGATATTATTTTCCTCATTAACATATTCATATGCATACTGAGGATTGCCTTCTTCGTCATCACCAATGTTCTTACGAACACACTCACAAAAACCACGAAGAACTACTACTTTCTTTCCATCAACAGTAGCAAATCCTGGCTTGAACTTGTTACCATTCTCAGGAAGAGAAGCTGGATGGTGGAATACTACTCCCTCACATCCATACTTCTTGCCAAAATAGATTGCTGACTCAAGATGTCTTTTAATATCAATGCATCTTGTGGCGAAGTTGGTAATAATACCAGTGCGATCAACTTTAGCAACCTGAGCATTGAATTTAGCATACTGATCCCATGAGAAAATATCTTTCTTCGCAGAAAGACCTTTCTCCCATACAACATAACCTGGATCAATAATGCTGTCTGCTATGATGCTTCCCAGAGGAGTATCATTAGGGATTACTGCACAAGTGTCCCCGTCGAAATCTCCTCCGCCCATATTTTCCCATGCACCATCATAACAATTGAAAACGCAAAGGTCACGATAAAATGTGGAGTAAAACTCATTCTCTACAAGCTGAACCTTCTGTGCCTCAAATGGTGCAATGAGAGGGCTACGAAACAGACCTGCCTGACAAGTCTTATTATTGAACCAGTACTCACCTGATTTAAGCTCAGGCAAATTAAGTCCATAGATTCTATTAAGAATACCAGCAGGATCACATACCATGTATGTATACTGACCAGGAACAAAAATCTTTCCGACTTTCATTTCCTCTATGAACTTTGTATACTGGTCACGTCTCCAGTTTCTTACCTGGAAATCATCGAGCAAGAATGAGCAGTTGCGAAGCACCTGCACAAGATTGCTATTGATTTCTCCATTCTCTCCATTAATATTAGAGAGAATTCCATGGAACTCCTGAGCTTTACTAATATCATTCAGGCTCTGATCCATATAATCAAACCAGTAGTCTGCGATGACATTCATAGCATCAGGATTTTCAAACTCAAGAGCCTGAATAAACTGTGGGTTTAAAGCAACCCATGGGCTCTTTCTCTTAAGATAGTTGCATACTTCCAAAGGAACTTCATTCCAATCAGAAGATGCAAATTTACGAGCACTCTCAGGAACAATAATATCTTTATCCTTAAGCTCAGGAACGAACTCAAGAGGATAAATAACTACGATACCTTTGATTCCCTCATGTCTTATCTGGAAGACAGGCGGGATCTTCTTGATGATCTTCTTTGCTTTATGGTCTGCCATTACGGCATCCCAACTCTCAGCATTCTTAAGAACATCAATCATATACAGAGCATCATTCTCACTAATGCAACGCATTCCAGCTGCAAGACAAACTCCATATGTGATAGAACAGATCATCATACCATCACCAGGAATAGTTTCACGAGTATATTTTGCATCAACAGTTTCAATGTTGAGAGCTTTCTCAAGCTCTGCTTTATTCATTTTGCTGTAACCTTTGATTCCTGTCTCTTTTGCAAGAGCTCTAAGTTCTGATACCTTCATAATATCACTCCAATCTCCCCGTATAGCCGATAGGTCAGCATAAAATTATTATACAATTACTGATTCATCTCCAAATGATAGCACACCTGGAGCAGTAATTGTTTTATATGGAACAATTACAGTCCCCGAAGGGTCCTTGACATAATCCACTTTGGGATTCTTTAAGATGTCAAGGATACTTGAGGACTTAGTCATCTTAAATAAATCAAATGAGTTACTACCACGCATTGCTATTCTTGCTTTTAACTTAGCAATATTCAATGCGTAAACTTTAATTTGCCCATTTATTTTAAATCCATGGGCAATTACTTCATCCCCATTAAAATTAACCCTGACATTAAATAAATCAGAGTCGTCTTTAAACTCAGGGATTTTAGCTAAAACCTCAGGATCAACAACGTTGTCAAGAGTAATCTCACTACCGAGATTACTCAATAAATGCGACATATTATTGAAACCTGTAATCTCACACCAGAGTTTATAAACATCTCTGGGATGATTGGCTTCAACGAAAGGAAAATCTGCATGACGTGTTGCACTTGCAGAAGGTGCAGACACGAGATACTTTTTCCCTGTAGCTTTATCCCTGATACCATGAAGGAAAATCTTTTCCTTCATAGGTATTAGTTCAGGATTATCCTCTTCATCCTTGCCCATAAAGACAATTACTTGAGATAATCCTTTGGCTTTAAGGATTCTGGAGATACCATCCTCAGCTGTAGATACCCAAACCATCTGAGTATCTCTGACTTCGATATCTCCATTAACAACCCTAGAAGCCTTGGATGAGTCAAACCATACCTCACCATTAATAAATTTAAGATTATCAAATCCAAACTTCAGGATATCAAGATTCTCCTTATGGAGAAGCTCAGTATCTGTCTGAAGCTTGAATGTAGAAAGGCATTCATTAATATAATTAATTTTTGCCTCTCTAAGTTCATCAGACAGATCCTGTTTTCTTTTATTCTTGAAAACAGAATTAGTCATAGTGATACCGAGAACTTCAAGTTCCTTTCTAATATTTTCTTTAGTATCACCATCAAGTGTATGATCAGGACGAGAACCCTTAGCAAATACTCTACGACAAATAGCATAAGAACCATCAATAGCATCTACAGGAATAGATGCATGATCATTTTTACAGAGAGTTTTAAGATGGTTAAGAATAAACCATTCTCTCCTCATGGTATTTAAGTTTGCCTCAGGTAAATACTTTACAGTATCCTTAGGCAAATGGTGAGTGGAACGATACCACTCTTCCATTTTGGGAAACTCATATCCAAACTGTTTTTTGAGATCGTTATACAAACTCATAAGATCACCAACCTTTCATAAAACATAAACGACAAGTTACTAAATAAAGCATAAAACTAAATAAAGAAGAATAAAAAAAGAAAAAAATAAAGAAATACTATTACGGGTTAGAAAAACCAAAAAGACATGATAGTATATCTTAATAGAATTAAAGACCTATATATATAGAAGCATATATAGGAGAGATATATATAAAAGACAAAGGTGGATACTTCAGGTTACATTTTGGATAAATAAACCAAAATAAAAGAACCTGGGAGCAGCTACCCTCGTCTAGAAATAGAATAAACCTATATTATAATAACGCTCGTACAGCACACGTTTATATAAATAAAACATAAAACACTATATAGGTCTATATATATATAATAAGAAGCTTCTCTAAAATAAATTAATTATTTTAGCCAAACCTATTGACAAATGCAACTTTATCTGGTAAACTACGAAGTAGTTTACCGATAAAGCCAGTTACACAGCCTGATACCCATTACAGCCCTCTCAAACCCGAAGGGCTGTTTTTATTTATGCTTATGAGTCTTATATATATAATCAACTCATCACCAGCATCTCTAAAAAGGGTATTGCATTTATTTAATTAACGTCCATATTTATTTGGAAATAAAGACTGAGTGTAATAGCAGGATACTATATATTCCATAGTGCCTTCTATTACTTTTTTATGATACTCCTTCTCCATCTGATCCCATGGAATCCATGTGTCTTTAAAACCATAATTCTTAAGTGTATCTCCTACAGCCTTAATATTATGTACTGGCTCATCCACCAACTTCAGATCTACTTTACCTTTGTTTTTAATCATTACGCTTGCCATCATCATAATAATCACTCCTTTCAAATTAATAAAATTAATAAAAACCTCTTGACAAATTAATATTTTTGAGTTATGCTATATGCATAGCATAACCAAGAACAAAGGGGGAACCATTAGATTCCCCCTTGTTTCTTTTTTATTTAGTGAACCCCTTAAGGAATCCACATACAGACTTTGCATTAGCTCTTACTGCCTGCTGATTGATAGCTTTGCTAAGAACCAGGCAATTCATCCACTGATTATTGTCAATGGATACAAAGCCGTTATTATCAATTGAGCAGTAGCCTGCATTGGCCACTGTCTCCCATGCCTTTTTGATTACTTCGTACTTATTGTACTCAGCACCAAACAAAGCACTAACAGTATCACCTGTTACTTTAAGCAAGGACTTATAGCTTGCTATTTTCTTTCCTGCATACTTCTTGCTATCATAGAACAGACTCCACTTACCATTGTACTTATGGGTAGTCTGATATACCCATACAGAAACAAGAGCAGATACAAGAACTCTTCTGTTCTGCTCTTTTCTATCAACTACTTCAACCTCAACCTTCTCAGGAGCAACCTCTACAGTCTTGATCTCCTTAGCCTCAAGTGTATCCTCCAGCAGGACCTTCAGCTCTGCCTTCAGCATCTTCTTAAACTGTGTGTTACTTAATTCTACCCCTGCTTCCTCAAGAGCCTTTCTCATATCTGCTTTTGTCATATCCTTATCCTCCTTTACTACTACATCGTTTACAGCTACATTGTTTGCTACATTTACATTCTCCATATCCTTATCCTCCTTTTTAATAACCTCTGTTACTTTAGTTACAACAGTTCCTGCTACACCTTTTACAACCTTTGCTACTCCTGCTACTTTGTTGAT
>Ga0326513_10003529_pt1 | contig 11324 bp, 8 predicted proteins | sample 2_2465_0518_D_FD_203654 | JGI IMG/M metagenome (GOLD analysis project Ga0326513, IMG submission 203654) | Bovine rumen microbial communities from UC Davis, California, United States - 2_2465_0518 | ecosystem: Host-associated > Mammals > Digestive system > Stomach > Rumen | place: USA: California... | reverse complement strand
ACTGTGGCCAATGATGCCAACGATGGCACTGCTGCAGCCCCATTGTTCCAAACATCTATCCTGCCCAATGCACAAACCACAGCTGCTGCTGCCCAGCCCCAGGTGAACTTGTTGCGCGATGCTAAGGTTATCGCCACCTCAGGCGAGGTGAATAATAGCGAAAGCGCAGCCATGCTGATGGATGGCGACCCTGATACCAAGTGGTGCGATGCCCAGGCTGCCCCCAACTTTGTGGCTTTCGACTTGGGTGAGCAGAAGACTGTTAGCCGTTGGCGCCTGTTAAGTGCTGCTACCGAGCAGTCGGCCTACATCACCCGTACCTGTCTGCTGCAAGGTCGCAACAGCAATAGTGAGGAGTGGCGCACCCTTGATATGTTCGATGGCAATCGTAACAACTACACCGACCGCTCGTTCACGCCCACTGCGGTTCGTTACCTGCGTCTCTACGTGATAAACCCCACGCAGGACAAGGCCTCTGCCGCCCGCATCTACGAGTTAGAGGTTTACTAAATACAAAATAGAGAGAGTTGAAAAATCGACTCTCTCTATTTTTTTATGGCAATACTTATACTATTATTTCTTGTTTTGCAGGTCGGCTATGCGGGTGAGTTTGAAGTCCATGGCCGAGAAGTATTTGGCGCGGCAGGGCTCGCCGGTAAACGCTTGGTATGACGACATGCCGTAGCCTATTGAACCACTGTTCACTACGATGCTGTCGATGGTGATCGGATACCAGCCCATGCCTTCTACCGAGTCGGGTTTTACAGGGATAGGGCGTAGTATCTTCTCGCTGCTATTGGCATAAACAAAGGTGCCTGGGCCCTCGGCGCGGGCATAGCAGGTAAGCTGGTAGATGCCTGGCTCAACTTTCTCACGTCGCTCTACTTGGAACTCTTCCTTGCAGTGAGCGTTATACACATCCAGAAAACGCACATCATTGCTGCCCAGATAGTCGTCGCCGCACCAGGTGTAATGGTTGCAGTTTTGTGCCTTAATCAGCTGCCAGTCGCCTCGGCGCAGGAAATCGGCATCTTCCTCATTCATTTTTACCCCCTGATAGGTGGTGGTAGAATTGATTTGGTAACGCTCCTGGTAATATTCATTCTGATAATTGGCAATGGTAATGCCTAAGGGTACTGCGATGCATATGGCGATAAGCCAAAGCACGATGTTTACGATGCGCTGAACGATACCCATAGGACGGATTTTCCCGGCCAGCGAAAGCACCATGTGGATAATGGCATAGATGGGCAGAAGCAATACCAGGAACAGGGCGATTACAAAGATGATGAGCATCTTGGGATTGCTAATCCATGCTCCTTCGAGTCCCATAGCTCCGAGGCTGAACGGTAGGGTACTGTTTAGTGGCAGAACCATCGCACAAACCGTGGCAATGAGCACACCAAAGAATCCGAACGACAGGGCGATGCACACGATGATGGAGATGATGACAGAAAAAGCAGTCACTATCTTCAAGAAGATGGTGAACAACAGCCGTATAACGCTGGGTGACTGTACGGGCTGTTTTTCTTTTTCTACTACTACGTCGGCCAGGTTTTGTGGCGTTACGTCCTTGCCTTCCATTTGCAGCAACTGTTCGGGAGTCTTGGCTTCGGGGATGATGAGTGCCATGACGATATACATAGGGATTCCTACACCATAGCATAAAGTAAACAAAACAGCCAGGAAACGCCAGATGACAGGGTCGGTATTGGTATATTCTGCCAACCCCGACATTACACCTGCCAGCATTTTATCCTTGGGGTTGCGATACAGTTTCTTACCTGCTACCCGGGCGCGTACATTCTCATAAATCTTCTGGCCAGCCGAACGGGCTTGCTCCTCCCAGTTGGTTCCGTTACTTTCTTGTTGCTTCTCACCCTCCTCGCCGGTTAGCTCTTCGGGCTTACCGATACGGGTGATAATCTCCTTCACATGCTCGATGGTGATGGCTTCGATGCCTTGTTGGCGGAGCTCATCGAACAGTTCGGCGATGCGGGCCTCGATGTCATCTACAATCTCATCGCCGCCTTCTTGCTTGCCAAACGATGAACGGAGCGAGTTAATGTACTGCTGAAGCAGTTCGTAGGCATCCTCGTCTATCTGAAACAGGCGCCCACACAGGTTGATGGTAATATTCTTTTTCATAACTTCAATTCTTCAATTTTTCAATTTTTCAATCTTTTGCCTCCAATAATTTAGGTGTGACATTTTTTAGATAGTAAATGGTGTTTGAGAGTTCCTGCCAGGCTGTATCCAGCCCTTCGAGGAATTTGTGACCCTCGGGACTCAAGGCGTAATACTTGCGTGGCGGACCTTGTGTTGACTCCTGCCATTCGTACTGTAACAAACCGTCGTTCTTCAGTCGGGTTAGCAGTGGGTAGAGTGTGCCCTCAACCACCAGTAGCTCGGCATTTTTTAGTTGTTGGATAATGTCGCTGGCATACGACGGGCGATGCTCCAGGAGTAGCAGAACGCAGTACTCCAGCATACCTTTGCGCATTTGCGACTTTGCATTTTCGATGTTCATATCTTTACCGTTTTAAAAGATTTCTGCGGCAAAGATAAGCAAAAACTTAGTACCTTGTATTACAAAGTACCAAGTTTTTGCAAGGAATTATATCTATTTAACAATTAGGCTGTTAACTTTAGCCCCTTTATTTGGTGAGCAGGCGCATCCAGTAGCCACCCAATACCGAGCGGGCCTTAAAGCCAATCATCAGTCCGGTCTTTGTGTCGTGCCAGTCGCTGGTAGGAACGCGCGAGCCTGTTTCGTTCATATATTTATAGATAGGTGAAACAAACTGCAGGAAGGTGTCCTTATCATTGGCCATGGCGGCACTCCACATAATCCAGTCGGTCTTGGTGTAGTCCTTACGGATGTCGAGAGGCAGACCGTACTGGTTCTGTTGCTTCAGATAATAGCTCACCTCGCGCTGCATCACCTCGGAGCCAAACAAGTTGGTGTTCCACAACTTGTCCCAGATCATGTTGTACTTCTGACTCCAGGTGTTCTGACGGTCGAAAGCCAGTTTGTAGTGGTCACCCTCGCGTGCGTCGGCCTCCCATTTTTTGGCCATCTGGCGTGCACGGTTCATGTAGCGGTCGGCAGTAGCGGCATCGCCTTTCATACGGGCCATGATAGCATAGCCGGCTATACCCATGATGGCTTTAACCGAGAGGTTGCAGTTGTGGGGCCAGTGACCAGCAAAGTCGTCGGTACACAACTGGTTCGAGGGGTCCTGTCCGTTCTCTACCAGATAGTCGGTCCATTGAGTCATGATGTCCCAGTAGGGTTTCACGTATTCGATGTTACCATCCTGCAGGCACAACTGGGCTGCCAGTGTGAGCATGTTACCAGCCTCTTCGAGTGGCATGTCGCCACCATATACCTGACCGTTGGCGATGGGGTAGGTACCCAGGTCGTGAGCAGCAAAAGGCTTGGTCCAGCGCCCAGAGCGACTGTACTCAAAAATACTGGTCATCATGGCCTTCTGCAGGTCGGTATTATACTTGAGGAATAGTGGAGCCTCAGGATAAGTCAAATCGACGGTGTTGACGCAGCCATTCGAGTTGTTCTCCTTCGAGAAATACAGCAGATGTCCCTCGCTGTCCTCAAAGAGTTTATGGGCAGCCAGTACGTGGCGGTAAACACCCGAGAGGATTTCGGCATACTGCACATTTCCCACGCTCAGGGCGTCATCGTAAATCTGCTTGTCCTGCTGGCGGCAGCGCTGCATGATATCCAGGTAGTTACGGCTCAGTTTGTCGAAGGCATCAAAGATGCTCACCTTGCCGCCGTGGGCCCAGTAGGCCTTGTAGCGCTGGTACATATATTCGATGTCCTGTACCTCGTCGTAGCCAATAAGGGCGAACGACGACTGTGGCTGTTGGTCAACTTTACCAAAGTTGTGTACGTAGGCCAGCACGGGTGTGTCGGTCTGTTTGTAGGCGCGTACCTGCTGCTGTCCGGCAGTCAGCTGTCCGTTGGCAGTAAAGCCGGCCATGATGTTGTTGTAGCTGTCGAGGGCCACGCGACCGTTGGTCTCAGAGAGATAGAGATAGCCCCAGTCGATGCCGATACCATCGCCCTTCTTGGCCAGCACGGGCTGGTCGATGGTGCCCGTCTTCAGATACTTGGTGCCCTGTGCGCTCACCACGGTTGACTCGGTGGGCTGATGAGGCTTGTTGGTGGCGATGAGCGGACTGGCCATGAGCATCAGTTGCACGTCGTGCTTCTTGCGGTCGTTGCTCTTGACCTGATACGACACGTACGAAACGGGTGTAGAGAGCAAGTCGAGATCATTGATGAGCATGGGCGAGGTGAACACCAGATTGAGAGTCACAGGGCCGCAGCCAAAGGTGTAGTAAGTCTGCGTGGCCATCACGTCCACCTCCTTCTGCTGGGCAGTCCTGATGCCCTGGTTCTCGATACCCACATTGGCATACAGACCGAAGTCGGCATAAGCGCCGCCGCCATTGTTGTACACATGTAGCGCCATTACGTTGCGGCCCTCGTGCAGCAGCTGCTTCTGCTCGGCCGAGAGGCGTACCGACTCGTTGAATACGGCATCCATGCGTCCTGTAGCCACTTGTGTACCGTTGATGTAGAGCTCGCAGGCATCATCATGCGAATAGAGAGCGTACAGATTGCCTTTCAAATCGTCGGCAGTCAGGTTAATCTCGCGTCGGATGTAGATATGGCTGTGCTCCTTGCTCCACCCCGTGCGGATGTTGTCGCCAGCATTACCAAACGCAGCGCGACCTTTCTGCCAGCCATCGGCTTTGAAATCTGGCTTCTGCCAACCATCAGTCTGTTTAGTCTCTGTGTACTGACCCTCCCAAGCAGCCTCGTCGCTCATCGGGGCGATGGCTTTCAGCACCTTGTGCTCTTTGTCGCCCATAAAGCGGTAGGTAGTGCCATCCACGCGCAACAATCCTTCAAGCGGCTTCTCGTCGTTGGTCCAAAGTCGGGTGCTACCCTCGGTCAGTTGGTCGTAGGGCGACCAGATCGAGAAATAGGGGTCGTTAACCACGATGGGTACTGCAGGAAGTCGGAGTGCTGTTTGTTTGTAAGGCTTAAACAACTCAGCCTGTGCGAAAACACTGGTTACAGCCAGTGCCATACCTAATAAGGTAGTTAGTTTCTTTTGCATAATAAGTTTTAAATTTTTGTGTTAAATACAATAAGTTGGTTGCAAAAGTACGGCTTTTCCTTTAATTACGAGGTTAATTATCGGTTATTTAACGCTTAAAAATGTTAACTCCCGTTATTTATTGGTGGGGACACAATAAATAACTGAAGGAAACGTTTTATATGATGTGAAACGTTTCCTTTTTATAGTTGCGTGTGTATGGGTGGCGGCCAAGGTTGCTGCGCAATACGATGCCTCCTTTGCTCATTATTGGGCCATGGAGCCGTCGTTTAACCCTGCGGCTGTGGGTAAGGAGGCAAAGTTGAATGTGACAGGCGCCTATGCCCTGCAGATGGCTGGGTTTGAGCACAACCCTAAAAACATGTATGCTGCGGCTGATATGCAGTTGTATGGTCTGGGCGTCTATCATGGTGTGGGTGTGCAATTGCTGAATGATGATATCGGTCTGTTTTCGCACAAACGTCTGGCTGTGCAGTATGCTTACCAACGGCGTGTGCTGAAGGGTAAGCTGAGCTTAGGTGTGCAGTTGGGTATGCTGGGCGAGACCTTCGATGGTAGCAAGGCCGAAATGCCCGAGGATGGTGCCGACCCTGTACTGTCCACCTCGTTGATCAATGGTTCGGGGCTCGATGTGGCGGCTGGTATCTACTACCAGGCGCGCTCGTGGTACGCTGGCGCATCGGTTCTGCATCTTAACAATCCAGTGGTTACACTGGGTGAAACCAGTGAATTGAGCATTGATGCTACATATTATTTTACTGCTGGATACAATATTCAGCTTAATCATCCGTTTTTTAAAATACAGACCTCTGTGTTGGGACGTACCGATGGGGTGGCCTGGCGAGCCGACGTAACAGGGCGCATCAGGTACGAACACGATAAGAAAATGATGTACGCAGGCTTGTCGTACAGTCCTACCAACTCAGTGACGGTGCTGGTTGGTGGCAGATGGCACGGCATCCACCTGGGCTATAGCTACGAATGCTACACCAGTGCCATCAATATGGGCAACGGTAGTCATGAGCTGTTTGTGGGCTACCAAACGGAGTTGAATCTGTATAAAAAAGGCAGGAATCTGCATAAGAGCGTGAGACTGCTTTAAAAATTGAAGAATTGAAAAATTGAAGATATATGAAAAAGCTGATAGGATTATGTGTTGTGGCGATGATGCTGCTGACCAGTTGTTTTGGTGGCAAGCTGATGAACGCCACTGGCGGAGAGGTGACAGGTACAGGGGGTAGGGCTTTCACTGAGCCTACTCCTTACGGCATGGTGCTCGTGAAGCGCGGTCATGTGAAGATGGGAATCGAACAGCAGGACTCGCTATGGGGAAAGAGAACACCCGTGCGCGATATCTCGGTGGATGGATTCTGGATGGACGAGACCGAGGTGACCAACTCGAAGTATCGCCAGTTTGTGAACTACGTGCGTGACTCGATTCTGCGCGAACGTCTGTCGGAGATAGACGAGACCTACAAAACGGTAAAGACCGACCGTGAAGGTAACGAGCTTTCGACCGTACTGAATTGGAAGAAACCACTGCCACGCCGCCCCAGCGAAGATGAGCAGGAGATTATCGATGCCATGTACGTGACCAATCCCGTGACAGGTGAAAAAATGCTGGATTTTCGTCAGCTTAACTATCGCTACGAGGTGTACGACTATACCGCTGCAGCCTTGCGACGCAACCGACTGAACCCGCAGGAGCGCAACTTGAATACCGACCTGACTGTGGATCCCGATGAACAGGTGTGGATATCGAAGGATACGGCCTACGTGGATGACGAGGGACGCATTGTGCGTGAAAGCATCAACCGTCCCCTTTCTGGGCCATGGGACTTCCTGAATACCTATATTGTGAACGTGTTTCCTGACACAACCTGTTGGGTGAACGATTTTCCCAATGCCGACAACGAGATGTATCTGCGCTACTACTTCTCTAATCCCGCCTATAACGACTATCCTGTGGTAGGTGTTACCTGGGAGCAGGCCAACGCCTATTGTGCCTGGCGAACAGAGTATCTGCTGAAGGGCCTGGGGCCTGCCGCCCGTTATGTGCAGCGCTACCGACTGCCAACCGAGGCTGAGTGGGAGTATGCCGCCCGTGGCAAGGATCAGAACGAGTTCCCGTGGGAGAACGAGGATGTGGCCAGCGGCAAGGGTTGCTATTATGCTAACTTTAAACCCGACAACGGCAACTATACCAAGGATGGTAACCTGATAACCAGTCGCGTGGGTATCTATTCGGCCAACTCGAACGGTCTCTATGATATGGCGGGTAATGTGGCTGAGTGGACCAGCACTATCTATACCGAAGCCGGTGTTGAGGCCATGAACGATATCAACCCCACACTGAAGTACAATGCTGCTCAGGAAGATCCCTATCGCCTGAAGCGTAAGAGTGTGCGTGGTGGCTCGTGGAAGGATCCTGAGTCGTATATCCGCTCGGCCTGGCGCACGGCTGAGTATCAGAACCAACCCCGTTCGTACATCGGATTCCGCTGTGTGCGCAGTCTGGCCAACTCAACCAGCGAACGCACTAAAGTGGTGAAGGGTAAAAAGATAAAAAAGTAAAAAAAGTAAAAAGGTAAGATATGACTATTTATAGCAAATACAACGTTATCTACCGCTTGCAAAAGTGGATGGATAGTGTGCCAGGACAAACATTCCTGAACTACGCCTATAGCTGGGGCGCAGCCATCGTTATCTTAGGTACATTGTTTAAACTCACCCACCTGAAGGGAGCCGACTTCTTCCTGTTCTTAGGTATGGGAACGGAGGTGGTAGTGTTTTTCCTCTCAGCCTTCGACCGTCCGTTTGATAAGACTACCGATGGCATGAACCTCGATACCCACGTACGTGTGGATGGCGAGATGGATGGTCGTGGCAGCTATGAGGCACCTGTAGTCCAGTCGGCAGCAGCGGCTCCTGCTCCAGCAGCAGCTCCTGTTGTCAGCATGCCGACTGTGCCGCCAGAGTTTGACGCTGCCACTGCAAACTACGTGGAGGAGTTGGAGCGCTTGAACCGCACCATCACCAGCATCAGTAAGATGTATGAGATGCAACTCAAGAGTGCCAGTATGCAGATTGGTACCATCGACGATATCAACGAACAGACCAAGAAGATGGCTGCACAGATAGCAGAACTGAATAAGATTTATAGCCGTATGATTGAAGCAATGACGGCTAAGATGAACGCATAACGACTATGGCAATCAAGAAAAGACCCGTTTCTCCACGTCAGCGGATGATCAATCTGATGTACGTTGTTCTGATGGCGATGTTGGCACTGAACGTCTCTAACGAGGTGCTCAACGGTTTCTCGATTGTGGAGGAAAGTCTGAACCGCACTACAGGTAATTCTACCAAAGAGAACCTGGCCATCTACGAAACTTTTGAACAGCAGTTGAAGGCTAATCCGCAGAAGACCCGCGAGTGGTACGACAAAGCTCAGCAGGTGCGACAGATGAGCGACTCGCTCTATCAGCTGGCTGCCAGTCTGAAGCAGGCTATCGTGGTAGAGGCTGATGGCAAGGATGGTGATGTAACCAATATCCGCAATAAGGAGGATCAGGAGCCTGCCAATTATGTGATGCTCTCGCCTACCAACGGTCAGGGACAGAAACTCTACAAGGCTATCAACAGCTTCCGTGAGCGTATGCTGACGATGGTGACCGATGAGAAACAACGACAGATCATTGCCAGCAACCTGACAACACAGGTGCCCAAACGTGCCATGGGAAAGAACTGGGCCGAATATATGTTCGAGTCGATGCCCGCTGCGGCTGCTGTTACGCTGCTGTCGAAACTGCAGAGTGATGTGCGCTATGCCGAAGGCGAAGTGCTGCACACCTTGGTGCAGAACATCGATGTGAAGGACGTGCGCGTGAATCTACTCGACGCTTTTGTTATCCCCAGCTCGAAGACCATCGTGCGGGGCGATCGCTTCTCGGCTCGTATCGTGATGGCTGCTGTTGATACCACTCAGGTGCCCGATATCTATATCGGCGGTCAGAAGGTGAACCTGCATAACGGACTGTACGAAACCGTGTGTGGCAGAACGGGCGACTTTACGTTGAAAGGTTATATGGAAATGGTGAATGGCCATGGCGACCGCATACGCCGTGAGTTTGCACAGGACTACACGGTGGTTGAGCCCAGCGCTACCGTATCGGCCGACCTTATGAACATGCTCTATGCCGGCTATGCCAACCCCATCAGCATCAGTGTGCCCGGCGTGCCACTGAATAAGATTCAGGCGTCGATGACTAATGGTACGTTGCAGTCGGTTGGTCCTGGCAAATATGTTGCACGTCCAGCAAAGATCGGGCAGAACGCTGTGATTACCGTTACCAGCACCAATACCGGTCATGCCCAGCAGATGGGACAGTACACCTTCCGTGTCAGAAAACTGCCCGATCCTACACCATATGTCTCAATGAAGGACGAGCATGGCAATCCCACACGCTACAAGGGTGGTGCACTCTCTAAGGGACAGCTGGTGGCTGTTGAGCATCTGGGTGCAGCCATCGATGATGGCATACTGGATATCGCCTTCCGTGTGCAGAGTTTCGAGACGGTATTCTTCGATAATATGGGAAATGCCGTGCCGATGTCATCGGATGGCGCTCATTTCTCGGCGCGACAGAAGGATACCTTCCGCAAACTGGCCCGCAATCGTCGGTTCTACATCTCAACGGTGACTGTGGTAGGGCCTGATGGTATGACTCGTACCCTGACAAACCCCATGGAAGTCATTGTGAAATAAATCCAAGAATAGTGAAAAGTTAATAGATAATCATATGAAGACAATGAAGCGAACAATAGGCTGTGTAAGCGGCTGGTATGTATGGCGAATAGCATTGGCGCTATTCACTGTCCTCTATCCACTGTCCACTGTTTCTGCCCAGCCCCCTCAGCGCAGGGCTCAGCAGCAGGCTCAGCAGCAAGCGCAGCAGCGTAATCCATCGGCAGCCATGTCGATGCGTGCACAGATTTCATTCCCCACTGCTGTGGAAATGCCCGAAGAGGTGGTGTGGCGTCGCGATATCTATCGTGAGATTTCGTTGGAAGACGATGCCAATGGCGGACTCTACTATCCTGTGGAGCCTCAGGGCAAACAGTTGAACTTGTTTACCTATATCTTTAAATTGGCACTTAACGGCTTTATCCCCGTGTATGAGTATCCTACCGATGGCAGCGATGTGTTTTCCGATGCCACCAAGGCTGATATGAAGGCGCTGCTGGATAACTACCATATTTTTTACGAGGAGAAGGATGGCAAGATACGTGTGGACAATAGCGATATCCCTTCGGCGATGGTCAAGAAGTATTACCTGAAGGAGAGTGCTTATTACGACCAGGCTAACTCGTCGTTTCACATCAAGGTGCAGGCCTTGTGCCCCATCATGATGGACGAGTTTGGTGGAGAGGCTACACAGTACCCCCTGTTCTGGGTGAAATACAGCGATTTGGAACCCTACCTGAACCGTCAGACGGTGATGGCCAGCAGTATGAACAATGCGGCTACGGTATCAATGGACGATTTCTTTACGCTCAATATGTATCGTGGCAAAATCTACAAGACCAACAATGCGCAGGGCAAAACACTGTTGCAGTTGTGTGGTGGCGATGAGGCTAAGATGACTGCCGAACAGAAGCGTATCGAAGCAGAGTTGGAGGGCTTTAAGAAAACCATTTTTGGCGACCCTGCCAAGCGCGACTCGCTGGATAGTATCGCTGCACTGAAAGACACCAAGGTTGGCAAGAAAGTGAAGGCTGCCAAGAATAAACCCGCTTCCACCAAAGGGGTGAAAGTGGCCAGACAGAAAGCTCCGAAAGCCGAAAAATCAGCGGGCAGTAGCAATAGCGGTGCACGCATCTCGGTGCGACGACAGCGTCATTAACACCACAAGATACAAGGGAATAATCGAAAAAAAAACGGTTATTCCCTTTTCGATTCCAACTTTTTTCGTAACTTTGCGCCGTGGAATGATTCATTAACATTAATAATTGGTATAAGTTATGAAGAAATTTTTTACTTTGGTAGTGCTGCTGGCAACCATCACTGTTGCACAGGCACAGGTGAAGTTTGGTGTTAAGGGTGGTCTTAACCTAACTAATATGAAGTTTGACAATTCGGTCGTTGACAAGTCGAATCAGACAGGT
>Ga0326513_10003528_pt1 | contig 11325 bp, 5 predicted proteins | sample 2_2465_0518_D_FD_203654 | JGI IMG/M metagenome (GOLD analysis project Ga0326513, IMG submission 203654) | Bovine rumen microbial communities from UC Davis, California, United States - 2_2465_0518 | ecosystem: Host-associated > Mammals > Digestive system > Stomach > Rumen | place: USA: California... | reverse complement strand
TCATACCCTCTCAATTACCATGCCGTTGCTGTTCAAGCAGCAGGTCTGTAAAGACTTCAGCATCTCTGTGGGTGCAGAGCTGAATTTCAATGTCTATGGTCGTGTGCATAATAGTTATGAGCAGGATGATGTAGAAGTTGACGTCAAGTACAAAGGCATCGAATATCGTCCTTTTACCATTGATCCAATGGCAATCTTCGATTACAAAGACATTGGCTTCTACGTCAAGTATTCGCCCATGAGCGTACTGAAGAAAGACTACGGTCCCGACTTTAAGTGTATCTCGATGGGTCTGTACTTCTAAACAAAAAGAATCAGATACAACAAAGAGGGTGTGTCAAAATGACACACCCTCTTGTAATGGGGACAGCCCCCTGTGAGGTCGAGCATCTTTCATTTACTCGGGAATCAGCAAGTCGAAATCTTCCTGGTCGTGGTGATGAGGGCAATATACCAATAGGAATCGCCGGCGGGGTGCCAGAACTGTATCTTGTCCACTCCGCTGGGTTTCAGGTAAACAGACGACTTGAGAATCGTGTTGTCGGTGGCGTAGAAGTAGCCTTTTTACAATGACGTGCTGACGCACATGAAAAAAGAGGATGATTCCGTTGGTGGAACCATCCTCCTTTGTTGTATGGCAGTGGTGATTACTTCACCTCTTCCTGAACTTCTACCTGACGGGTTACTTCCTTCTTCACCTTCTTGGTGGTCTGCTTCTCAACCTCGACTTCCTCGTAGGTGGTTACCTTGAAGGTTCCTTCGCCAGTCACGATGACGCAGCGGTTCTTGTCGTTCTCCTCGAAAGGCTGAACGGTGTCACCCTTAGAGTCGACAGTCATGCGGCTGGCATCAATGCCGTGCTCTTTGGTCAGCTTGTTAGCCACGCCCTCGGCACGCTGCTTGGCATATCTCTTGTTGATGGCAGGTGTACCTGTGCCCTTGTCGGCATAACCTGTGACGGTGAACTTGGCATCGTCGCTGGTCTTCATCAGGTTGGCAATGTCCTTGATAGCCTCGTCGATACCGGCAGCCTTGTCGGCATTGCTCTGACAAATCTTGAAGAACACGGTCTCCTTGATGCTCTTTTTCTCCATCTTCTCAACGGGGCGCTTCTCCTTCACCTTGATGGTGGTGGGCTCGTCGACCTCGATGGTCTCCACAACGTCAACCAGCTTCGTGATGTACTTGGGCTCGGCCTTCTTGTAACCGAAGCGGAAGTTCAGACCCAGCATGGCGGTGAACATCCAGTCGTCGGCATCGTTGGTCTTCGAGTTGAAGCGGTCGCTCAGTGAGTTGGCATTGACCTCCAGTGCCACGCCGAAGGGCTTGGCCTGATTGGTCTCCAGACGCAGACCGGCACGCAGGTTGTGGCTCAGACGGTTGTCATCCCAAGCCAGGGGAGTGGCGTTGGCAGGCAGGTTCAGTGCCTTCAGCTCGTCGTTGTCCCATGCATAGTTCAGACCTACACCACCCAGCAGGATGACATTCAGCGCGTGGTCTGAGCCCTTGCCAAAGAGATTTGTCAGGTTGAGCATCAGGTCCAAATCGGGAGTCACGTACTTCCACTTGTAGTACTGTTCGTTGATTCCGCTCTTCGACTCCCATGCGTTCACATGCAGACGAGCACCCACAACGGGTGTGAAATAGTGGCCGAACGACAAGGCAGCAGTGGGGGTAATCAGTTTGTCCATCTTGGCATCGGTAGCCGTCAGTTGTACACCACCCTGTGCTTCAACATAGGAGTACGATTTCCATGAGTTGGTCTGAGCCGTTGCAGCACCAACCATCAGCAGCGCAGCGGCTGCGGTAGTTAATAGTCTTTTACTTTTCATTACGATAGAGGTTTGTTTAAATTCGAATTCTGCGTGCAAAGATAACAAATTTTCTTGAAATGACAAGAAAAGTTGCTAAAAATCGTTTTTTTATGACGATTTATTCTAAAAAAGTCTTACCTTTGTACATTGATTTAACAAAATGAAGATAGAAACGATGTCGCCAACAGAGATTAAACGAGTGACCGACAAGCAAGGACTTGAGGCCTTTATCCAGTTCCGCTATGATCTTTATCGTGGCAATCCTTACGATGCACCCAACCTTTACAGTGATGAGGTGAACACATTGACCCGTGAAACGAATCCTGCCTGTGAGTTTTGCGACGTAGACTATTTTCTGGCCTACCGCGACGGCAAGGTGGTGGGCCGCGTGGCTGCTATTATCAACAAGCGCTATAATGAGCAGTGGCAGCGACCTGTGGTGCGCTTCGGATGGTTTGACTTCATAGATGACATAGAAGTGTCGAAGGCCCTGCTGAAGGCAGTAGAGGACTGGGGCCGCGAAAAGGGTATGAAAGAGATTATCGGCCCGCTGGGCTTCACTGACATGGACCCTGAGGGAATGCTCACCTTTGGTTTCGACCAGTTGGGCACCATGGCCACCCTTTATAACTACGACTACTATCCCCGCCACATGGAGCAGATAGAAGGCTACGAGAAAGATAACGACTATGTGGAGTTCAAGATCTTTGTGCCCAAGGAGGGAATGCCCGAGAAACTGAAGCGAGTGGCAGAACTCTGTATGCAGCGCTACAACCTGCACACGGTCGACCTGAAACGCAGTCAGGTGTTCGGTCCCGAGCAATACGGCCAGAAGGTGCTCGACCTGGTGAACAAGACTTTCGGCCAGCTCTATGGCTATTCGCAGATGACCCAGCGCCAGATAGATGTCTATGTGCACCAATATTTCAAGTTCTTCGACATGAAGATGCTCAGTGTGATTGAAGACTGGAATACGCCCGACCATCAGGTCATCGGCGTGGGCATCTCCATTCCCTCGCTGAGCAAGGCACTGCAGAAATGCCACAACGGACGTCTGTGGCCCTTTGGCTGGTGGCACCTGATGCGGGCTCTGAAGTTCCATAAGACCGACATTGTTGACCTGCTGCTGGTAGGCATCCTGCCTGAATACCGTTCCAAGGGTGCCAACGCTCTGCTTTTCTACCAGCTGATTCCCGTTTACCAGAAATATGGTTTTAAGTGGGGCGAGTCGCATGTGGAGATGGAGACCAACGAGAAGGTGCAGGGCCAGTGGAAGTTTTTCGACAACGAACTGCACAAACGGAGAAGATGCTTTAAGAAGAAACTGTAAAATAGTTAAAAGGATAAAAAGTTAAAAGGCTAAATGGCAGAAGAGACTATCATCATCGAACAACAGCAGGGCTCGGTGGACTATAACGACGATAATATCCGCACCCTGACGGGAACGGAGCACATCCGCCTGCGTCCTGGTATGTATATCGGCCGTCTGGGCGACGGATCGCTTCTTGAAGATGGCATCTATGTGCTGCTGAAGGAGGTCATCGACAACTCTATCGACGAGTTCAAGATGAAGGCCGGCGACCGCATTGAGGTCAATGTCGACGACAACTTGCGGGTCAGCGTGCGCGACTATGGACGCGGAATCCCGCAGGGCAAAATGATAGAGGCTGTCAGCGTGCTGAACACGGGTGGTAAGTACGACTCGAAGGCTTTCAAGAAGTCCATCGGTCTGAATGGTGTCGGCGTGAAAGCTGTCAATGCCTTGAGTTCGTGTTTCGAGGTACGCTCCTATCGCGACGGCGTAGTACGCAAGGCTGTGTTCGAAAAAGGCAAACTTGTCTCTGATGAGACGGAGAAAACGCAGGACGAGAACGGCACCTATATATTCTTCGAACCCGATGACTCGCTCTTCCTGCACTATGGTTTCCATGATGACATCGTGGAGAATATGCTCCGCAACTATACCTATCTGAACACAGGACTGGCCATTATGTACAATGGTCGCCGCATCCTCTCCCGTCGCGGACTGGAGGATCTGCTCAAAGACCGTATGAGTGCCGACGCCCTTTATCCCATCATCCACCTGCAGGGCGAGGACATTGAGATAGCCTTCACCCATGCCAACCAGTATGGTGAGGAATACTATTCCTTCGTCAACGGTCAGCACACCACGCAGGGAGGCACCCACCAGAGTGCCTTCAAGGAGCATATTGCCAAGACCATCAAGGAGTTTTTCCAGAAGAACTTTGAGTATGGCGACATCCGCACGGGTATCGTGGCAGCCATTGCGCTGAACGTGGAGGAACCCATGTTCGAGAGCCAAACCAAGATCAAACTCGGCTCGCTTACGATGGCTCCTGTACCCACTCAGGTCGATGCCGAGCACCCCATGCCACCTTCCATCAATAAATATGTGGGCGACTTCATCAAGCAGGAAGTCGACAACTACCTGCACAAGAACCCAGACACTGCCGAGGTGATGATGCAGAAGATCCAGGAGAGCGAGAAGGAACGCAAAGCAATGGCAGGTGTCACCAAGCTGGCTCGTGAGCGCGCCAAGAAGGCCAACCTGCACAACCGTAAGCTGCGCGACTGCCGCATCCACTATAGCGACACGAAGAACGACCGCAAGGAGGAGTCCTGCATCTTTATTACCGAGGGCGACTCGGCCAGCGGCTCCATCACCAAAAGTCGCGATGTGAACACACAGGCCGTCTTCTCATTAAGGGGAAAGCCCCTCAACACCTTTGGCCTCACCAAGAAGGTGGTCTACGAGAATGAGGAGTTCAACCTCCTGCAGGCCGCCCTCGACATTGAGGAAGGCATGGATACGTTGCGCTATAATAAGGTGATAGTAGCCACCGATGCCGATGTCGACGGTATGCACATCCGTCTCCTCATCATCACATTTTTCCTGCAGTTCTTCCCAGAGCTCATCCGCGAGGGGCATGTCTATGTGCTACAGACCCCGTTGTTCCGCGTCCGCAACCGTCGCACCAAGATACGCAACAAACAGGTGCTGGCCGACGAAGACACCAAAAGAGCTAACAGCCAACAGCCGAAGAGCGACTTTGTGACCCGCTATTGCTATAGCGAAGACGAACGCCAGAACGCCATCCGCGACCTGGGCCCCGATCCTGAGATCACCCGCTTCAAAGGTCTTGGCGAGATTAGCCCAGAGGAGTTTGCTGGCTTCATCGGCCCCAACATCCGTCTGGAGCAGGTCACCCTGCACAAGACCGATCAGGTGCAGAAGCTCCTTGAGTACTACATGGGAAAGAATACCATGGAACGCCAGAACTTCATCATCGACAACCTGGTCATCGAGGAAGACCGTCCTGAGGAGGAAGAGGTCTACGATTAGTCAATACTCAGCATGAAGGCATAGTGATAGGGCTTGTTGCCGTCGATAGTATATTGAGGTAGCGTGCGCTGACCCCAAGTATCAATACCACCTACACCGTGGACGTTTAAGTCGATATTCAGATTGACGAAGCGTCCGCGGTTTATTTCATGGGGATGAGCAGCGCCTTCCAAGTCCTCCTCGCCATAGTCCCAGGCACGGATGCAGAGGGGCTGATCGCCAACAACAGATAATGTCTTCTTTCCATTGGAGATATTGAACCAACGCACATCCGTGCGACAGCCGTTGTCCTGCGGATGGATATACTCTGTCTCGAACTCAGAAAGCGGCATCCGATAGCGCCCCATGAAGGCGCTACGCTTGCGGTCGGGGTAGTTCTCCCACGGGCCGCGACCAAAGTATTCGATATTGGTGAAGTCGGCAGGAATGCGCATCCGCATACCGAACTTCGGAATCAGCGGGATGTTTGTTGCTGTGGGCTTATAGTCGGCCTCAACCCTCACCTCGCCTTTTTCATAGAATTCGTAAGTCAGGGTATAGTCAGCCTCCACAGGGAGGGTGCAGTCGACGGTGACGCTGACCGTATTGGCGTTCTTCTTCGTCTTGATGGAACGGACTGTGCGCTGGGCTGCCGCATCCTTCCACACACCCAAACGACGGGCAAAGCCTGCAGCATGCTGATTGTCGTTCTCGGGCTTCCAGAAGTAGGGCTCCAGCGGCGCTTTGAGTATCTCTGTACCATCTACCATCCAACTGACAAGGGCACCCGTTTTGTCAATCGTGATGGTGTTGTTACCAGTGCTGACGATGATACTGTCAGGGGTTTCCTTCACCTTTGGTGCGATTCCGTCGTAAATCCTCACACTTTTGAGCCCCTTAGATATCTGGAACTGCTCCATGGCCACGGCAAAGCCTTTCTTGGCCCAAGGCATATCTTCTTTCAAGCGGGCTGACACGTTCAGGTATTTTTCGAAAGAGACTGTGATAGTGTCGTAGGTGATGTCGTACTCTTTAGGATCGGTGAAGCAGTCATGATTGATGATGCGGATACGCCCATCGGCCTCCCTGACGAACTGCAGGGGCTGATACACGTGCTGCACCTCGTAATAGTGGGGATGCGGCGTGCGGTCAGGCGCAATGAGGCCGTTGATGCAGAAGGCACCGTCGTTGGGTTTGTCGCCGAAGTCGCCACCGTATAAATAGTTTAGAGTGTAGAGTGTAGAGTTTGCTACCGCCGTTCGTTCGCCCCCTGTAGCGGAAGCAAACTCTACATTCTCCGTTCTACACTCATCACTCAGCCCCTGGTCCACCCAGTCCCAGATGGCGGCGCCACAGATACTGCTGTCGGCATAGATGACATCCCAGTATTCTTGGAAGTTACCCATAGAGTTACCCATAGCATGGGCATATTCGCGCATCATGAAGGGGCGGTCGGTTACTTTCTTTGCTCCTTCTCGCAGACGGTCGGGTGACAGATAGCCATCGTCGTAAATATCACTTTGGCTTCTATCCGTATCACAGAAAGGCAGGGCGATGGTGTCGAGGGCTACGACGGCATCGCGCATAGCCTTGAGGTTAGGTCCTACGCCTCCCTCGTTGCCCAGGCTCCAGAAAATGACGCTGGGATGGTTCTTGTCGCGCTGCACCAACGAGACGGCACGGTCCACGTGAGCATCCTTCCAGTCAGGGTCTTCGCCCATCACCTTGTTGGCATAGCCATAGCCGTGGCTCTCCTGATTGGCCTCATCCATCACGTAGATGCCCCAGCGGTCGCAGAGCTCATAGAGGTATTCGCGGTCAGGGTAGTGCGAAGTGCGCAGGAAGTTGATATTGGCCTGCTTCATCAGCGCGATATCCTTTTCGTAGGTGGCATCATCGACATAGCGACCCGTCACAGGATGGTGGTCGTGACGGTTCACACCTCGCAGTTTCACGTTCTTGCCGTTAATCTTAAACACCTCGCCCACGCACTCCACGCGTTTCACACCCAGATGGTTGTCGAAGTGCTCATCGTTCTTGGTGTCCTTCTTGTCAAGCAGTTCCACCTTGTAGGGATAGAGCCAGGGTTTTTCAGCCGACCATAGGCGTGGGGCACTTTCGTAGGGGAAGCTGAGTTCGACGGTTATCGTATCGCCTGCACGAAGTTTGGGAATACGGCAGTTGGTAATATTATGATGGTCTGGGTTGACATTGATGCCATGAAGTTCTGGACAAGCTATCTCCAGCTGAGCCAACAGATTCTTGGCAGTATTCTTGCCTGTATTGCAGACAGAAATCTTTGCCTTGACCGTGAACTGCGAGAAATCCTTATTGGGGATAGCCTCCACCTTATAATCTGCGATATGCACCAACGGGCGCACCCATAGCTGTACCTCGCGGAAGATACCTGAGAGTCGCCACATATCCTGACACTCCAGATAGCTGCCGTCGCTCCAGCGATACACCTCGACAGCGAGTTTGTTCTTGCCCTCGCGAACGTATTTCGTTACGTCGAACTCGGCAGGCGACATCGAGTTCTGACTATAGCCCACCTTCTGGCCATTCACCCACACATACATCGCGGAATGCACGCCTCCGAAGTGCAGAATGAGGTTCTGGGAGAGCATTTCCTTGGTGACATCGACGAACGTCACATACGACCCCACAGGATTGCGATGGTCATAGGCATACCAATCCTTGTTGGGCTCTCCCGTCACGCTGGGACGATTGCGATGGAATGGGTATTGCATATTGACATAGATGGGTTTGCCGTAACCCTGCAACTGCCAGTTGCCTGGCACCTTGATGTTGTCCCACTGACTCACGTCATAGTCCTCGCGATAGAAGTCGACTGGGCGCGAATCAGGGTCTTTCGACCAATGGAACAACCACTGATCGTCAAGAGACAGAATCTCTTGACACTCCTTCTGCTTCGAAGGCAGTTGCAGCGTGGCGTGATACGGCAGTTTGTTGATGCCTAATACGTGAGGATTCTCCCAGTCGTGTGGTGTTTGTGCCTGCATAGTCGTCACGACTGACAGCAGAGCAATAGCAGCGAGATGTTTCATACTTTAATCTTTCAACTCTTCAATTTTTCAATTCTCAATTGTCATGCCATCAATGTCTGGACACCAGCCGCGAGGATTGGCGATGCGAATGGTGTTGTATCCTTTTTTCAGGGGGACATCCAAGCTGACGGTTTGTCGCTCGTTCCAGTCGCGGGCGGACACCTTCAGCGTCTTCACGAACGCACCGTTGACATAGACATCCATCTCGCGCTCCTCGCCCGAGAAACAAGCGATGGTCATCTTGCGCTGACCGGCCTTCTTCACGTTGACGTGCTGCCATTGCAGGTCGTTGTCGGCACGGTTGCCCAGGAAGCGCACAATGTAGCCGCCCTCGGCACCCTCTTTCTGGTCGTAGATGGCAGTGCCGTCTGCCTGGTTGTTGCGCAGTTCCTGATAGCAGCTCAGCCATGCGGTCTCAGCCTCATAGCGGGTGCGCTCCACACGCTTCTGACCCTTCACACGATAGATTTTCGTACCGTGGGCAGGTACATGCACAGGGATGGCGTTCTGGTCGTATAGGTAGGGCGTATGCGTAAAACAGTCGTAGTACTGTACGGCACCACTCAGGTCAATGGTCTTGGGAGCTATACGCACCGTCTGTTCTTGGTCGCTGGGGTTGTAGATGGCGACGGCACGCTCCTTGCCACCCAGTTTCTTGATGTCCTTCACCAGGATGAAGCATTCGCCCTGCTTGTCGGCCACGTAGGCTTGCAGATGCAGTTTGTCCTGATTCAGGGCGATGAGGTCCTTGTTGCACATCAGTTCCAGCGCCTCGGGCTTGATGTTAGCCATGTCGCAGCCAATGAGCAACGGCGATGCCATGATACACCACATACCGAAGTGCGTCTCGTCCTCGGTCTTCGACATCGAGCGTCCCACCTCCAGCATATCCATATCGTTGTAGTGACCGTCGTGACAGTAGGCCGACAGATAGAGGTTCTCAGCCAGGATGCCCTTCACAGAGTTCCAAGCATCGTAGATGTCACCTGTGGTACGCCACGAGTCGGCCACATCGGCACCCCATGTGCCAGGGAAAGCCCAGCGGCACATATTATACACAATATCTTTCTTGCCGCAGTTCCTGATGGCGTTGGATATCTTGGTGTACTGCTGTTGTTCGTCAAGTCGCATATGCATACCGCCGCAGTAGTCCACTTTGATAAAGTCGAAGTCCCAGTCGATGAAGTACAGTTTGCAGTCTCTTTCCTCATGACCAGCGAAGCCCACGCCGAGCCCCCAGGCATGTTTGCCACCCGAGCCGCAGGTGTTGTCGCCAGCATCGCTGTAGATACCTGCCTTCAAACCCAGCGAGTGGATATAGTCTACCAGGGCGCGCATACCACTAGGGAACAACTTCAAATTCAGGCGCAGATTACCGTTTGCATCGCGACCGTCCCAGTAGCCGTCGTCAATGTTTACATACTTGTAGCCAGCTTTTTGCAGTCCCGTGTTGTGCATTGCGTCGGCCTGCTGGCGAATCAGTTGTTCGTTGATGTTTAGTGCAAACGTGTTCCATGAGCTCCATCCCATGGTGGGTGTACGCTGTGCGCTGGCTGTCATGGCCAAGGCCAGCATCGGTAGTAAGAATAGTTTTTTCATTGTTATTGGGTCATTTAATGGTTATGTTCGATGTAGGCAGGCTGCTCTTGATAGAGACCTGTATGCTGCCTTTCTTTTGTGTGCTACGTACCACCAACAGGGCACGCCCCTTCCAGGTAGTGACGCGCGGCGAGGTGTAAGGCTCGCGGTCTTTCAGGTCGGCAGAGGCAAAGGCCAAGAGGCTGCCCTGTCCTTTTACGATGGCCTCACAGGGGATGGCGGCATCGGGACACACATTGCCGTTTTTATCTACCACTTCTACAACGATAAATGCTAAGTCCTGACCGTCAGCGGTTATCACGCTGCGGTCGGGCGTGAGACGCAGACGAGCCGGCTCACCTGCGGTACTGAGTGTTTTGATGCGTCCCCAACAAGTCTCAGCACGTAGTATTCCTGCTTCGTAAGGCATGGTAAAGACGGCCTTGAATTCTGTATTTTGACTGACATTCTTGGTATCGATGAGCTTGTCGTTGAGGAAGAGTTTTACTTGTGGATCTTTCGTGTAGACTTCCACCTCGATAGGTTTTCCTTCCCAGGAAGGCCAATTCCAACTCTCCCATGTAGGCCAGACACTCCAGGCGGTCTGATGAATTTTTCCGTGATAGCCATTGGGTTCCTTCACGGCCATATACAAACCGTCATCTTCTATGGGTGTGGAACTCATCTGGCCATTCTTCCATTCGTACTCTGGCATGTTCTGGGTTTTCCAAAGCATTTCGCGGTAGTGACTGATAGGCTTTCGCCAACCTGTGATATCCACATCGCCGCAATAGGCACCGTGCCAGTCGGGCTGTCCACCTTCAATCCAATGTTCACCTGGCCGTTCTCCTTCGTAATAATTACGTCCAATGCCCGACTCGCCTAAATAGTCGAGACCCGTCCATACGATGTCACCGATGATGTAAGGATACTCCTGTACCAGCGCCCAGTTCTTGAAGGCATCGCGCGGATAACTCTCCGTCTGCCACATCACGCGCTTGGGGGCGCGTTGATGGTCGCTCTCGTGCTTGTGAATCATGTAGTTATAGCCACCAATGTCGAGTACCTCGAAGTGCGGGTCGTAGATTTCCCAGTCGTTGTCCCAAGCACAGAGGGCCTCCGTGACAGGCCGTGTGTCGTCCATCTCCAGGATGGCCTGTTTCAGTTTCCTGGCAGTAGTGACCACACGGATGTCCTTACGTTCGATGACCTCATTACCGATGCTCCAGCAGATGACGCAGGGATGGTTACGGTCGCGCTGCACCATCGCATGGATATCCTCGCGATAGCAGGAGTCGATGAGCGTAGAGTAGTCGTAAGGGTTCTTTGCTGTTCGCCAGCCGTCAAACGCCTCGCCGATGACCAGCATACCTATGGAGTCGCAGGCATCGAGGAAGGCACGCGTCGTGGGGTTATGTGCCGTACGGATAAGGTTGAAGCCGGCTTCCTTCATCAGTCTGACCTTGCGAATCTCTGCAGCGTCGAAGGCCATCGCACCGAGCACGCCGTCGTCGTGGTGTAG
>Ga0326513_10003527_pt1 | contig 11325 bp, 9 predicted proteins | sample 2_2465_0518_D_FD_203654 | JGI IMG/M metagenome (GOLD analysis project Ga0326513, IMG submission 203654) | Bovine rumen microbial communities from UC Davis, California, United States - 2_2465_0518 | ecosystem: Host-associated > Mammals > Digestive system > Stomach > Rumen | place: USA: California... | reverse complement strand
TCCAAATATCTGCAATGGCTTGCCTAATATGTTTCGCTCAGTCATACGCTTGTTGCGATCACCACTAATACCAAAATCTGTTAGAGCCGCCGTACCATCGTTTTTAAGTAAAACATTTTCCGGCTTTAAGTCCCTGTGAACTTTACCACAACTATGCAATGCTTTCAGACCATGCAATATCTGCTCGGCTATCAACTGCCAATTCGACGACTTGCCTAATTTGGTCAAATCACCATTGCCGCAAAACTCCATTAGAATGTATGGATTGCCTTCAACAAAACCATGTCCGACAGAGTGAACTAAATACGGACTCTCAATCTGACCGGTTTGATACTCCATTTCAAATCGGTCGCTTAATTGTTGTCTGATGTCTGGATGTACCTCCCAAAGTTTTAATATCTTAAGCGCAAAGTCTTCGTGTGAATCTTTATCTGCAACCTTAAAAACTTTGCCGAATGCTCCTTCACCAAGAACACTGGTTACCTTATAGCGTGAATCAATAATCTCACCTACAGAAAAATCACATCTATTGACCATCTGCACAATCTCCCTCTGTTTTAAATACAAACTGACGGTTGCCCATCAATATAATGTCGCCATCTTTAAGCGGTGTCTTGCTACCGACATATATGAATGTCGTCTGCTGACTGCTCGCATCTTCTATCATCCATTCTCCATTTTCAAATGTCAATCGAGCCTGAACGTTTGAAGTGATAGTGCCGTTATTGGCATCTAAATTACTTCTATTTAATGAATGAGAATTGCCTTCAAATATTTTGCTTTGCGGTTCGACTGTTTCTGAACTATGGCGAATAGGTGTCAGCGAACAACGTGGCTCTTGAATCTCAGGTTTTATGTCTAACCATGGATTGATGGTTCCGGTAAAGGACGATGATACGGCATTTGACTCTGCAACTGAATTTGAAACCTCTGAATCAGCAACCTTCGACTCTGCGACTGATTTTGCTGTTTCTGAATCATTGGCAGTATGTGGCAAATTTGTTTTCGGTTCCATATCTTTACCGCAATTAGGGCATATATTAACGCCAGGACGTAGCGGATAACCGCATGATGGACAAACTTGTGCTTTTGCTTGCGCTACGCCTTGTTGTACATCCTCTTTGACCTCTTCTCTGGATTGTATTTCATTTATCGTACAGCCCTTGTTACAATCATGTTGTATTGTTTCCTGTACAGTACCTTGCGCAACACTCGGTGTGGTACTCTCACATACTGTCTTATTCAGAAAACTTGCATTTTCAGAAGTTGCTTCTTTACCACTATTCAATGAAGATAAGTCTTCTCTAACTGTCGAATTTAGATTGTTTGACTCCCTGCTATTGTGCTGCTCTTGTCCATCTTGTACTTTTGCAACTAATGGAGCATTGCATTTAACGCACTTTAGATTGGTATCAGGGTTATCCCAACCGCAATTATTACACCTCATATTATTATGGATTAAAAATTATAATTTGTTGGCACAAAACATAACAACACTATATTTGCCCTTGCAAAAGTAATACTTTTGTTTAAATTAACCAAATTATACTTAATTATTTTCTATTTTTAGCCGATATTTTTCACTGTGTAGTGTCAAAACTTTGATTTTCATTCTTTTTTGTGTAATTTTGCAAGAAAATATCGTTTTTATGAAAATTCTATTCCTTGTTGTTGGTAAGACAATCAATCCAAAATTACAGGAATTGATTGATGAATATATCAATCGGCTCAAACATTATGTTTCATTTGATTTTAAATTTATTCCCGAATTGCGTAACACTAAAAATCTATCTTTTGATGAGCAAAAAATGCGTGAGGGCGAATTTATATTGAAATCTATCAATCCTACCGATAATGTCATATTGCTTGATGAACGCGGTAATGAATATAGGTCGGTTGACTTTGCTCAACAACTCAACAAATGGATGATGGGTAGCAATATTGTGTTTGTTGTTGGCGGACCATACGGTTTTTCAAAAGATGTCTATGACCGAGCAAATAGCAAGTTGGCAATATCGAAAATGACATTCTCGCACCAGATGATAAGGTTGTTATTTGTCGAACAACTCTATAGAGCATTTACTATTCTTAATCATGAACCATATCATCACGAATAAATAACAATAAATAGTGATTGTATAGTTTCATTTTTTGTTGTAATTTTGCAACGTGAAAATTAGGTTAATTATATCGTTTTTTGTGTTGTTAGGTTTTGTTTTCTGCACTAATGCTGCAGAAAGCACTCTTTTGAATGATACTCTTCCTGAAGTTGTCGTTACAAATAGTCGTCAGCAAATGCTTCTTGCATCTAAATCTGATTTACCGACAACATTTTATTCTTATGACATCAATAAGTTTCAAATCACTTCGGCAAAAGATTTTTCAGCCTTCGTGCCTTCATTGTATATGCCTGATTATGGCTCTGCTATGACCTCTTCTATTTATATGCGAGGTTTAGGTGCTCGAATTGACAATCCTGTCGTAGGGCTATATATTGATGGAGTAGGGTTGGCAAATAAAAATAGTTTTGATTTCCAATTTCTCGATATCCGTGATGTCAATATTTTTCGCGGTCCACAAGGCACACTATTTGGAAAAAACACAATTGGCGGACTCATCAATATTCGTTTGTTATCACCCCTATCTTATCAAGGAACTCGCGCAAGCGTTACCTATGCTAATCAAAATTATGCTATAGTCAAAGCATCACATTATGCTAAATTCAACGATAAAGTAGGGTTGGCTCTTGGTGCTTTCTATCGTCATTGCGATGGTTATTTTGTCAATCAATATGATGGCAAACTGACCGACTGGAATAATCAAGCCGGCGGTTTTTTGAAATTAGAGTTCATGCCAACTGAAAATATAAAAATCAGTAATCTGATTAACTATAATTTCATCAAGCAAGGGGCATTCCCATATCATAAACTTAATCAACCTGTCAATCATAATGACTACTGCGGCTATAACCGACATAATCTGATTGACGGACTTAATATCGAAATCAATTTCGAAAATGTTGTTCTCAATAGTACAACCTCATATCAATTCTTAAAGGATCACATGATTATGGATCAGGACTATATGCCTTATTCATATTTTACTTTAGAACAACAACAGAAAGAACATTATATCGAACAAAATTTCACCCTTCGCAATAGACATCATACTAAAATATTGAAAACCGAGGAAATCAATTTAGATGCCGATAAACGTTCGTTTTTTGCGTGGGATTGGATTGCAGGTCTATCAATTAGTCATAAACAAAATGATATGTCAGCACCTGTTACTTTTTTCAGAGATGGTATTGATACCATTATTCTTGCTAATGCAAATGTCTTTGGAGATGCTGCTCGATATGATATAAGAGAACAACAATTTACTATCTATAGCGATTTCCTAACACCAACTACTAATGTCGCACTTTATCATACATCATATCTGACATGGAATAATTGGCAACTTGAATTAGGTCTTCGGTTGGATTATGAAAAAAGTAGTTTCAGGTATCAATCGCATAGTCATTTTTTATATAATTTTGCACCATATCTGCCGGAATATCAAAAATTGGAATGTAATTTCAATGGTGTTTCCAACTTACAGTATTTTGAAGTCTTGCCGCGTATTGCAGCATCATATACTCGTCCTAACTGGAGCGTTTTCGCATCTATTGCAGAAGGTCATAAAGCAGGTGGATTTAACTCGCAACTATTTGCCGACATCGTTAAAAATCAGATGACCAACGAGATGATGCAACAAAACAAACCACAGGAGATTGACGATGTTATAACTTATCAGCCGGAGCGATGTCTTGCTTCTGAAATAGGTGGACGATATAATTACTCCAATAATTCGTGGAAAGTGAAATTAGAATTGCGTTTGTTCGATAATGAATTGTTCAATCAGCAACTCACAGTATTCAAACCCAATACTACCGGTCGTCAGATGACCAATGCCGGAAGAAGTCGTAGTCTTGGTGTCGAACTGACAGCCAACGTTAGATTTAAAGGTCTTTCAGCTAATCTTTCGTATGGATATACCTATGACCGCTTTATACGCTTTCAAGACGGCGCAAATAACTATGCAGGTAATCATATCCCATATATTCCTGATAATACATTGTCGGTAGGATTGGCTTATCAATGGGATATTCAACACGATGTAGTAAGAGCAGTAACTATTTCGGCTCAATCCAAAACTATAGGAAGTATCTATTGGGATAACCAAAACATTTACAAGCAACCTATCTATTCACTACTTGATGCTAATATCATTTTGTCAATGAAATATGTGGAATTAAGTATCTGGGGGCAAAACCTGACTAATACTCAGTATAATGTATTCTACTTTGAATCGCTCAGTAATGTGTTTATGCAATCAGGCAAGCCTATCACTTATGGTGCCACAATAAAATTAGAAATATGAAAAAGATTGTTTTAGTTTTTTCAGCATTGATGCTGTTTATGGTTAGTTGTAATTTCAATTCACCTTTGAAACCTCAAAATCATCAGGCTCTTAATTCCTATGTCGGGAAATGTGTAATAGATTCAGGTTATACCAACGATTTGGTAGTAGATTTCATAACGTCCGATTCCATCGCCGGGGCGTATATGTTGTATTTTCATAATGCTAAATTTGCTGAAAAAATGCCGCAGATGGATATCATTGTTGACGGAATCATGCAGACTGATGTTAATCGGTATGAAGCAAATGCTATAGTGCCGGATATGGTAATGGGACTCATACGTGTTCCGGTTGAAAAATATATTTTCAATAATCTCGTCATCATATTTTCAGATAATGATGGCAAGAAACATCTTTCACTCAAAACAGACTGCGGGGCATATCTTCTCGAATATGAAGGTGACTATGATGGCGAATAGCCATCATTTTTTTTATCTCACACAACACATCGTTCTATCGTCCTTTTCCAAACAATAGACAGGTAGATAAATCGTAAAAATAAATGAATAAAATAGGCAAAGTAAAGAGCCTGAATACCATATAACTTGTAGAGCAACAGATATATGCCTACAAATCCTATGGCAGCCCAAACGGTAGAATTACGAATCTCTCGACCCGCTGTTGCTCCTATATATATACCATCCCACATAAATGCAGCGCAACTGACAATGGGCATCAATATAAGCCAAATTATATATGGTTGACTTCCATCTATAACCGATTGGTCGGACGTAAGTAATGATATGGTATCTGTGCCTGCTAAAGCATAAATCAGAGTAAAGAGTAAGCCTATACCTACTGACCATGCAAATAGATATTTGATTGATAAGATGAGATTATCTTTGTCTTTAGCACCTATGTACTTGCCTGTCAAAGCCTCTCCTGCGTATGCAAATCCGTCAACAAAATAACTGAAAAGCAAAAACATCTTCATCATTATCGAACTTATTGCCAATTCTGTGTCTCCATATTTGGCAGCAATAGATGTGAAGCCAACATATATAACAAGCATGCACATCGAACGCAACATCAAATTGCCATTAAGCGAAAATATCTGTCGCATCTTTTCCATTTTACATGCTCTCCGGCAATTTATAAGTCCGATTATATCCCTATATTTGATTGTAATGACTATGAGTCCGAGCATCAAACCTGTATATTGGGCAATCAGTGTTCCCCATGCCACGCCTATCACTCCAAATGAACTATGATATGCAAGAACATAACTAAGCACTATATTGGTAATGTTTATAGTCAAATCGCAAATCATAGCACCGACAGAATTTTGCATACCAATCAACCAACCTTTGATAGCCATATTGCTTAAAGTGGCAGGTGCTGCCCAAATACGAATATAGAAATATTGACGGGCAAAATCTGCAACACCACTACTGCAAGGAACAAACCATAATACAAGAGAAACATAAAACCATTGAATCAACCATATCAGTGCCGCTCCTACAATCGCAATGAAAATACCTTCAGTTAGGTAGTCTGCCTGTGCTTCATGGTCGTTGCGCCCAAAGGCTTGAGCGGTCAGACCACCTGTCCCCTCACGCAAAAAAGCAAAATTCCAATAAAGCAAATCAAACAGCATCGTTCCTATTGCAATGCCGCCTATTGAAACTGCATCAGATATATGACCAACAATAGCAGTATCGACAATTCCAACTAATGGAACTGTGATGTTTGCCAATATGCTTGGAATAGCAAGTGATAGTATTTGTTTGTTGATTTTTCCGATATTGTGTTGTAAAACACTCTGTTTTGTGTTTTTAAACATATTATTAACACTTGTTTTGTATAAAATAATTTTATAACTTTGCAAGCGAACAAATTTAGTTTGTTCCCTTTTATACCAAATCTTTATTTATACCTTTTTAATACCTTATAATAAATATGCAGGACACTGGGAAGTGTCCTGCTATTTGTATTGTTTAGTTCGATTTTATTGCTTAATCCGATTAGTATATTGCGATGCTGCAGCACAACCCTGTAAGGCTCGTTTTTCAATTACTGCCTTGTCCGGTATAACAAGCGAACGCAACATTGTGCAGTTGCAAAATGCGTAATCGCCTATATGGCTGACCAAAGTGGGGATGTTAAGCGTCTGAAGTTTAAAGCATCCCATAAACATTTTATATGGAATTTCAGTCAATGCAGAAGGCAAAGTAACAGACTTTAGATGGTCGCAGCCGCGAAATAATGCTTCGCCTATAGTCTTGACCGATTCTGGCAACACACAATCACGCAGACTTGTACAATCCTGAAATACATAATCGCCTAATGTGGTAACACCCGCTGCAATGCTTATTTTCTTCAAATTCATGCAACCCTCAAAAGCACTCGATTCAATCACACGTACTGATGACGGAACAATAATCTCTGTGACTTTCCGATTTCCGGTCAAAGCCTGAAAGGCTATGCCATTCACCTCGTATGTTTTGTTCTCAAATGTTATATTTGCCGGTATGTTCAAAAGCGTACTATTCTTGCAGCCCGCAAACATGACCTTATCGGTGTCGCCAACACGGGGAATAATAAAACATAACGAATCATTTCCGCATTGAACCCATACGAATTGCTGACTCATAGCACTCAATACTATCACACTAAATATCAGTGTAAAAATAATTCTCGACTTCATATCAAAATCTCTTAACCATGTTTTTCGATTGCAAAATTAAAAAAAAAATATCAAATAACCAAATGTTTGTTAGTTTGAAAAATAATATGTAACTTTGCAAGGTCAAAAAAATTATCCCTATGAAAACAAAATTCTTTTTATTTTCCTTGTGTATCGTTGGATTGCTTGCCTGCAATTCTTCTGATAAATATGAGTTGAAAGGACAGTTGGCAGAAACATTGATTGAGGATTTGCAAGACACTAAAGTCTGCACTTATGTAAGGCAGCAAAAAGAGTGGGTTGCTCTTGATTCTACCTCAATCAATAGCAAAGGACAATTCAAGTTATCAGGAAAAGTTGAACGTCCTGAAGTAGCCCTATTGGTTGTAGATAATATGGAAATAGGTGAGTTCGTTCGTGAGTCAGGTAAACTTCAACTTTTTATCGATGAAGATGGCACTTGCAAAGTTAGCGGAACGCCAAGTAATCAACTGCTTGCAGATTTCAACGATAGTATTGAAAACATCCAGACCGAAGAGGATTTTATCCAATATCTAAATAGTTTTCTTGTTGATAATATAAATAATGTAGTCGGTTATTATACTTTCTGCAATAATTATATATTGCTACCTATGGACAAATTGGATGAACTCATCAATCTTATGACTGATGAGACCAAGGCTGTTCCTAACGTTGAATTTACACTTTCAAAAATCAACGTTATGCGCCTCACCTCCCAAGGTCAGCCTTATCAAGATATGACTTATAATACTCCAGAAGGAACACCATTATCACTAAAAGAATTGGTCGGAAAAACCGATTATTTACTTGTTGATTTTTGGGCATCATGGTGTGGACCATGCCGTAGAGCAATGCCTCAAATGGTTGAGTTATATAAAAAATATAATCCATCAGGTGTCTTGGATATTATTGGAGTGTCGTTAGATACCGATGCACAAGCATGGCAAGACGCAATCCAAAATATGAATCTTTCATGGCATCATATTTCAGATTTGAAAGGCTGGCAATCAGATGCCGCTGCACTCTATGGAGTATCTGCCATACCTTCAACTCTGCTTATTGATAAAAATGGTATAATCGTGGCACGAAATCTTGAACCTTCACAATATGAAGAAATTATAAACAGTCAAAAATAAGTATTTTGCAAAAAAAACTGATTTTTTTTCAATAATACTTGCTGAATTGAAAAAAAACAAGTAATTTTGCAATCGTTTTTCGATATATCTAAAATAAGCATTTGAAAATTAACTAAATAAAATAAATATAACAATGACAAAAGCAGAATTAGTAGCATCAATTGCTAACAAAACAGGATACGATCGCAAAGTTGTATCGCAAGTAGTTGAATCACTTATGAAAGAGGTTAAGGGTTCGTTGATAGCAGATGAGAACGTTTACCTTCGTGGATTTGGTTCATTTATTGTAAAAACTCGCAAAAGAAAATTGGCTCGCAATATCTCAAAAAACACAAGTGTAGAGATTCCAGAGCATAAAGTACCTGCTTTTAAACCGGCACAAGAATTTAAACTTCAATTGAAATAATAATTTAAACGTTTTACTAAAATGCCAAACGGAAAGAAACATAAGAGACATAAGATGTCCACGCATAAACGTAAAAAACGTTTGCGTAAGAACAGACATAAGAAGAAATAAGTTTTAACTTCTAAAAATGAAAACAAGCCAACGAAGAGATTCGCAGGTTTGTTTTTGTGTTTTTTCTATAGCAGACAGCGGTTTGCTAATTATTCTAAGAAGGTACTGTCAAGGTACCGTGATTTAATTAACTCAGAATAGCACAAAACTTTTTTCAGGGCGCAGAAAAAAGGCTATTCTATCAAAAATGTTGAAAAGAGTGAAAAGCGAATTAGTAGTTGATGTTAAATCATCAGAAATCACAACAGCGTTTATTGAAGACGGACGACTCGCTGAAATCAATCGCGAACCGCGCGACATGAATTGGTCGGTAGGAAATATCTACTACGGCAAAATAAAGAAAATTATGCCCGCTCTCAATGCCGCTTTTGTTGATATCGGACACGAAAAAGACGCTTTTCTGCATTATCTCGATTTAGGCGCGCAGTTTAATAACTTATATGGTTACACTCAACAAGTAGTGGCTGACAAAAAACGCATTACTCCTTTTCCCAAATCATTTAATGAACCTATTGTTGGTAAACTCGGGACAATAGAAGATATATTGCAAGTCGGACAAGAAATACTTGTACAGATAACTAAAGAGCCTATCAATACCAAAGGACCACGACTAACGGCTGAAATATCAATTGCAGGGCGATATTTAGTCCTTATTCCATTTCAAGATAAAGTCATGGTGTCAGGAAAAATAAAAGGCGAAACTGAGAAGAAAAGACTACGCAATCTTGTTGCCTCAATCAAACCTAAAGGATATGGTGTTATAATCCGTACCGTTGCTGCAAATATTGAACTCGAAGAGTTGCAGCGTGAAATGAATATTTTGTACAAACGATGGGAAGACACTATTATTAAACTCCAAAAGGCTGAGGCTCCAATGTTGCTATCTGCTGAAATAGGACGAACAATAGGTATTATTCGTGATGTATTTAATTCTTCTTTCGACCATATTTACGTCAATGATAGCGAGATGTATTCCGAAATTGTCGATTATGTCGAACTCATTGCTCCTGACAGAAAACAAGTAGTCAAAAAATATGATGGCGAACAACCTATCTTAGACTATTTTGATATTACACGTCAGTCGAAAATCGGACTTGGGCGGACAGTTAGTTTTAAAAATGGGGGCTACCTCGTAATGGAAAAAACAGAAGCGTTGTTCGTTATTGATGTCAATAGTGGTACTCGAAAAGTAGGTGAAGACCAAGAAGAAAATGCTCTTAATGTGAACTTGGCTGCTGCCGATGAAATCGCCCACCAACTCCGGTTACGTGATATAGGTGGTATTATAGTAATTGATTTTATCGACATGTCGAACGCCGATCATCGCCAACAACTGCACGACTACATGAAAAAACTTATGGTTAGCGACCGTGCTAAACATAATGTATTGCCCCTTAGCAAGTTCGGACTTATGCAAATCACTCGACAACGTGTGCGTCCCGCTGTCGAAATAGATATTCAAGAGGTATGTCCTACTTGCTTAGGTAAAGGAAAAATTCAATCATCCATACTCTTTGCCGACCAATTGGAAAATATCATTATTCAAACGGTAGCCAAATACGGCAAAAAAATGAAACTGTATGTTCACCCTTACGTCTATGCGTATATTTCAAAAGGGTGGATTTTCAGCCGAAAATGCCATTGGAAACGTCGGTATGGAATTAAAGTGATTGAAGACCAATCTCTCGGTTTTTTGGAATACTATTTTATTGACTTGGATGGTAATCGAGTAGAGGTTGAACAACCAGTATCTACACCCAAAAAACTTGTTTTTGACGATGAAAAACCTGTGCAAAAGGTAGAGCCAAAACCGATGCAAAAGCAGGAAACCAAACCAGTGCAAAAGCAGGAAGCCAAATCGGTTAAACGTGAACAGCCCAAAGTTGAGGATAAAGTTGTTACATCATCCGATTCTGCACCAACACAGGTAAAAGCGCAAGTAAAACAAGCAAAAACTGATGTGTCGACTGACACTGCTGAAAAGCCTGTTGCAGAAAAACAATCAAAATCAAAGGCAAAAAGTAAAGCAAAAAAGTCAGCCGAACAAAGTGCAGATAAAAAAGAGGAACCGGTAATAAATCAAACCAAGCCAGAAGAAAAAATAGAACCCAAACAAGAAACGACCAAAAAAACTCGAAAAACCGCATCTAAAAAGGTTGAAAAAGAAGAGGAAGTAAAATCCTCGGCCGACGTTGTGGAGGAGGTAAATAAACCAAAACGTAGTCGCCGTAAAACAAAAGTTGAAACAACTCAATCAACTGCTGAACCGACTGACTCTTTAACACCAAATGTTGAACAATCGGTTGCAACGCCTGCTAAACCTAAACGTTCGGTGCGAAAAAAATCAACGTCGAAAAAAAAGTCAACTGATACTGAAATATCAAACGATACGAAATCACAAAATAATGCAGAATAGCACTTTTTCAATTTCAAAAGAGAATATGCCACCGGTATATTCTCTTTTTATTATTGCAATTTCCTTCATCAAAATCTTATGAGCAGATTATTTTAATATATTAAAATTCTAACATCTTTTTGCTTTTATGTTTTTTATTATTATC
>Ga0326513_10003522_pt1 | contig 11336 bp, 19 predicted proteins | sample 2_2465_0518_D_FD_203654 | JGI IMG/M metagenome (GOLD analysis project Ga0326513, IMG submission 203654) | Bovine rumen microbial communities from UC Davis, California, United States - 2_2465_0518 | ecosystem: Host-associated > Mammals > Digestive system > Stomach > Rumen | place: USA... | reverse complement strand
CGCACAACAAGTATTTTTGCATAGATTCGTTCCGAAAAAAAATAACGCTTGCGCTTTCGACTTCGACAAACGTGACGAAGTCCGACGGTGATTACAACATAACATCCGAAGTGAATGGGATAGATTGTATTTTGCCGTCTATGTCAAAAGAATATTTCTTTGCTCACGGCAAAAGTCCTGTTGTCAAATGCGGAAGCAAAAATTTTGCTTATGAATCATACGCATATATCACATTTTACGAGTTGAGGGGGATGCCGGAGTGGATAACTATCTGATACTGAAAGATTCCTCATTTAACGCGAAAGACTTCCGAAAGAACACGAGCATAATTGAACCGCTACTTTATGAATGCTCGCACAGCAACAATTCAGGCAACGACTTTTCGCTGAAGCTTCCTTATTACGCATCGGATAATATTGACATCGGCGACTGGCTTGAATATCCCGAGAATGTTGCATTCAGCGGAATGATCTATTCGAAAGAAATTGACAAGCAGAAGGGCGTTGTGACATACAGAGGTTCGTCTTCGTTCGGCGTTCTGAACGGATGCCCGAAGCCCGGCGTTTCATACCAGCGTTTATATCTCTATGACCCCAACGGAAGCAGGGGCTCGTATTACGCAGCCGACGACCCGACAAATCCCATTTATAACGCAAAAAATGTCTTTCAGTTTCTCGCAGACAAAGCCGGTTATCCGATAAGATTTACAGAGAGTAAGTATATCCCGCAGGCGACGTTTGAAGCGCTGGGGAAGGATTACGGATACGGCTATTATCAAATCGACTGTTCAATACTAACCACTGAAGCGCTCTCAATATTTGAACTGCTGAAGCGCTATTATGAGCGCGCGAATCAGAAAGCAGTTATATCGAGAAGCACAGGCGGCGTCCCGAACAAAATATTTAATATTGACTTCAAACCCAGAGAATCAAAGGTGTATTTTGTGACTGACGAGCCCGCCGTTTTCACAACTGCAATGAATTACAACGGAGCTCGGAATTCATCATACCTAGCTTACATCGAGCTGGGTTCAATGCCGCTGAAGGCAAAAACAGCGCTTGTGTCAGGGATGCCGTTCGCTGACAATAAATACTCGGGCTTTATGCAGAAGCAGAGTTATCTCGGACATGAAGATGACGTCACGCAGGAAGAACTTCGGAACACCGTCAATGAATATCTCAGCACTTCGCTTGTTGACGGCAAGGTGACAATCAATCCGCAGAAAATAAGTGCGGACATCGGCGATCTCATAAGCTTCGTTGATTCTGACCTCGGCGTCACAACCGACGCAAAGATTCTCAGAGAAAAAATATTGAGAATAGAGCATGGCAACGCAACTCTTGATTTTGTTGTAGGAGGATAAAATGAAAACAATTACCATAGATTTTACGGCTCAGGCCGTCGTCAGCGATTACGCTCTCGGGCGAATCGGCGAGCACAACGCCACGCAGCTGACCATCACGCCTCCCGATGCGCTCACTCTGGAACCGCGCACGGCGACATACAGAGTGCAGTTCAGAACGGGGAGCGAGGTCGTGACTTCGGAATCGTTTACAACGGTGCCGTTCACCATCCCGCTCTGGCATCAGCTGACCGAACACTCGCGTCTGAGTCTTCAAATCATCGCATACGACGCTGACGGTGAATACATCGGCAAGAGCGAGAAGCTCTCGGGCTTTTACTTTGACGCATCTGTCGGAGGAACGCCGGCAGACACAGACTCCGACGCTCACAGTCTGGAAGCAGAGGTCGGTGCGAACACAGCCGCCAGACACACACACGCCAACAAGGACACGCTTGACGACATCCCCGCTCCGACGTCTGCCGATATCGGCAAGGCACTGACGGCAGGTGCAGACGGGCTTGAATGGGGCGAGGTTGCAGGGAACGGAGCGGTTGAGATATACGACAGCGGAACGACAGCGAAATATACAGCGACCGAACTGAGCTATATGGCAGACCAGGATGCACACTTCTGCTATCACGGACATCCTGTTATCAATTACGGATACCAGCTCGTCCCGAGAGAGTTCTATTTCACTTACATTGAAACAAAAGCGTCTGTTGGTATGAATGTGCTCGTTTATTACGCAAAATGCAAAGTAAACGACAGTAAAGTGATAACAATCGGCACGCAGACAGTGGTGCCGAAGACGGTCAACAATGTCTCAGCTGATACGAATGGCAACATCACGATTCCGACATCAGAGCAGGTTCAGGCGGACTGGGATGAAGCCGACACAACAGCCGTTGACTATATCAAGAACAAACCCGACTTATCCGTATATGCTCTCTCATCCTCGCTTGCTACGGTGGCTACATCGGGCGATTATGATGATTTGATTAACAAACCCGTAATTCCTCCCTCTTGGGTGGCTTCACCCACCGCCCCCCTCGACACCTCGTTGTTATGGATAGACACCTCCGACAACACGGTTGAGGACTTGGCAGATGCAGACAACACAGAATATTAAGGAGGCGGTAAAATGGCAAAAGCAATAATTGACGAGCAGAATTTAACCGACATAGCAGACGCAATAAGAGCGAAAAACGGCTCGGCTGACACATACACGCCCTCCGAAATGGCAACGGCTATTACAGATTTGCCGAATAGCATTTTCAACGGCTCAATCTACGGAACGCTCCCGATTAATTATCGAGTTGCAGAAGCTACAAACAGCACAACGCTGACCGCAAGTATTGAGTGCAATATCGGGGATGTTATAGTGTGTTGTTTTGCAACAAGAAACTGCCCGACTCCGACTTTATCTAACGGTTGGACTTTGGAAGCGGTGAGCGAAATAAACAACGCAGACACTTATAAGCAGAGACTTAATTGGGCGAGAAAAACGGCAGAAAGCACAGAAGAAACAATAACAGTTACACAAACAAACGCAGGCAGATTGTATATCAATCTTATAGCATTACCGTCAACGGTAAATATAGCGTTCAATGAATTTACATATTTTTCTACCGCAAGAACATCTTTTTCTCTGCCAAAAACAAACGATATTTGTATATGGGGAGCAACCGCACCATTATGGCAAACAACCTCGCCATATCCTCTATGGGAAGCATCGAATATTCAGTATTTAATTCAACTTGACAGTTCGACACAACCGAGATTGCTGAACGGTATCGATATAACACCCGATGACAATGTTGTATTTTCAGTTGTATCTTCAACAACCGCAATATTCAGCAGTATAACAGTTACAAGCATATAGGAGGGTTGTATGGGAAGATTACTATTTTACAACGGAGGGCAAAGCGTTACCGAAGGGATGATTTTCAATCGGTCTAACATCGGCATAATTAACAGCGATTATGCTCTGTCGGTTTATCCCTCCAAAACATACAGCGATGCCTCTCTTACAACAGAGGCGAGCGAGACTTATCCGCTTTTTTCGTTTCGTGCGAGTTATAATTCAAGTTGGAACGGTGACTTGATGCGTTTCGGCATTTCAACCTTATCGGAAACAAACACAACGCAAAGATGCAAGATGCAGGCGTCAAGCAACAGCACACACGATAAAACACAAACCTCATTTACAGATGTTGTCGCTGATGTGGTGATGTATGGTGAAGAAACCAAATCGGGCAATAAATATGTTGTTTTAATCATCACAAACAACGATGCAAACAACAGCGTGACAGTTCGCTCCTTTCAGCGAAGCAACTATACTTGCTTTGGTGCTTCTGCGAGTGATACAAGAGGGGCATACAACTATTATCTCGATTGGGCTTATTATTTGGATGCTTCGGAATATATTGTTCTTAAACCGAGCGAAACGAAGATTACAATGCTGAAAATCGGCATTTCGGACTTAACACAATGAGAAAACTAACAGCAATATACATCACCCTCGCTCTCTTGCTCTCAACTGTAATGATAGCAAGAGCAACGAGGCAAGATTGGATAGCAATACCGAGCGTAAATATATCCGAGCGGTTGCAGTATGCGGACTTAAACACGAACACGCAGACCGTCTGCGACAAGCGAGACCGAGCCGTTGCGTATGATTACAGAGGCAGTATTTCAATCGCAGACCATAACTATCAAGGTTTCAAAAACTTGCATAAAGTCAAAGTCGGTGACACGGCAACGGTCATACTACACGGCAAGGCGACACAATATCGGTGTATAAGGAAATTCAACGGCATAAACAAGAAAAAGTATTTAACCGACAACAACGGCAACATAGTCGAGATAACAAAAAATCAAGTGATTATTTATACTTGTTTAAAGGGATATACAAGAAAAATCGTAATCACTAAATGGCAAAAAGTGAGGTAGAACAATGGCACGAATTAAATACTATGACAGCGACACGCAACAATGGGTTTACGGGGATATGGCTCTTCAACCGCCTCTGCCGACAGGAACGGCAAACGGCGATATGCTTGTATGGGATAACACAAATCAGGAGTGGGTTGTTCGCCACTCGCCAAGATTACCGAACAAATATCAAGAGATTGAGTATATCGAAAACAGCGGGACACAATGGTTAGGTTTTAATAACATTTCTGTTGACCGCATTGTTGCTGATTTTCAATACTTGGCACTCTCGACAAAAGGTGAATTTATCATAAATGCAGGGGCACTTAACACAGACGCAAATCTTGGCTTTGCAGGAAACTCAACTCCTATTTGGCGGTGGTTTATCGGCACAAACGCAGGGAGCGGTTCTTCTGTTGACTTGGCAAGGCATACCATAGATTTAAGCACGACAGCACAATACTTTGATGGCGAGATTATTTCTTCATATACGAGTAATGCTCCGAGTTCAATAGCGTTGTTTAACTCGTTTTACAATTCAGGTCTTGATATACCTACACAAGCACGGATATATTCCGCCAAAGGGTATAAAGACGGAGAAATTGTAACTTGCTTAATACCTTGCTACGATAAGATAACAAGCGTAATCGGTATGTATGACACGGTCAACGGTGTGTTCTACACAAACGCAGGAAGCGGGACATTCACAAAGGGGGCAGATGTATGACGGAGCTGATAGCAAAAGCGCTCATAACGGCGGCGGTGACGGCGGTCTTCGGCTTCATCGTCGCAAAGGTAAAAGACATCGCCACAAAGCAGAAAGCGACCGACGGCGGACTCCAGAGCTTGCTGCGTGCCGAAATCATCAGAACCTACGAGAAGAGCATCGACAGAGGGTTCTGCCCGATTTACTCAAAGGACGCCTTCGAAAAATGTTATAAAGCATATCACAATCTCGGCGGCAACGGAGTCGTTGACGAAATCTTCAACACCGTCATGGAGCTGCCGACACAGAAGAGGTGACGACATGAAAGATATATTTTTTCAGACTTTAATCACGGCAATCGCCGGAGCGGTCGCGACGATGCTCGGCTACATCGGGCTCAAGCTCAAGTCACTCGTCGAAGAGAAGCTCAACATCCACATAAAAAAAGAAACCGCCGAACAGTGCGTCAAGGCGGTCGAACAGCTCTATCACGATTTACAGGGTCCCGAGAAGCTGGAGCGCTGCAAGACCTACGTCATGCAGATGCTCGCTCAGAAGGGCATCGACATCACCGAACTCGAGCTCGACATGCTCATTGAGGCAGCAGTCGCGCAGCTCAACTTCAAACGCTTATGGGGTGAAGACGATGCTCACTAAATCGGAGTATTTGAAATGGGCGGACGGACGCGCCATTGACACCGACGGCGTGCCGTCGCAGCCTTATCAGTGCGTGGACGAGGTCAAGGACTACCTCAAAAAGTGCTACGGCATCGTCATGACGTTCTCATCGCCAAGCAATCCGCACGGCTACGCAAAGGGGCTCTGGTATTACTTCAACGAGCACCCAGAACTCCAGGGCAAATTCATCAAGATAAAAAACACACCCGACTTCGTGCCCCAGAAGGGCGACATCGTCGAGTGGGGCACCTGCGAGGGCGTCACCGGCAAGGCCGGACACACCGCCCTGGCGGAGGGCATCAACGAAGGGACGACCCGCTTCGTAAGCCTCGATCAGAACTGGGGCGGCAAGCACTACTGCACCGACGTCCGGCACAGCTACTCCGGCGTGCTCGGAGTCATCCGCCCGCTTCTGAAGTGCACGACCGCCGCTCTCAACGTAAGAAGCGGAGCGGGGACGAGCTTCCCCGTCATCGACGAGCTCCCGAAGGGCACACTCGTGCGGCCCGTCAAATACTCGGGCTCGTGGGCGTGCATCGGCGACGGCAGGTGGGTCTCTGCAAAATATCTCGACTGAGGAGGACAACGACATGGCAGAACTGCTCGAAGCAATCAAGGCGTTCGTTGACGCCATAATCAACGGCATCAGCACCTACGTGCACTCAGACACGGCGTTCGTCATTGACACCCAGCTCGCCGAGCTGGTGAAGGTTACGACAGACGAAGCCGTCAAAATGACGAGGGAACTCCTCGACATATTCGGCAGATAAGAGTTCAAAAACGCCCTCTATTATGCACAAATTATGCACAAATAAGTCTCGAAAACCCTTGTATATCAAGGACTTTTCATTTTGAAAACTTACCTGGGGGTCAAGAGGCCGTGAGTTCAAGTCTCGCCACTCGGACCAGTAAAACAACCCCGAAACCCTTGAAAAATAAGGGCTTCGGGGCTTTTTGCTTTTATTCGCTTTTATGCCCGTTTTATCGCAAAAAGGGCGAAAAATTCACTCTATTATGCACAAATTAAACACAAACGCCGCCTCTTGATTTCCAGTCAAGAGGTCACAGACCCGAAACCGCCGCCGTGAGCTCCTCAATCTCGGTGTGAGTGTAAACCTTTCGGTTGACATCCTCCGAGACCTGACCCATCAGCTTCATGCGCTTTTCTACGCTCACCCCTTGCTTCGCCAGCATGCTGTTATAAGTATGCCGCGTTGAGTGAGGGGTGATTTTCTTTTTCTGCTCGTCGACGCTCTGGATGCCGAGACGGTCGAGCAGAAGATAGAACGCCTCGCGCAGCTGCTTGACGTTGAGCCCGCACAGGCGCTCAGAGGACGCGAAGAACTCCTCGACATATCCACGCACCCGCTCGGGCACAGGAACAACCCTGTCGCGCCCCGCGTCCGTTTTCAACCCGCCTCTGAGGGTGTGCTGTTCGCGGTCATAGTCGAACACCGTCAAATTGCAATACTCCTGGATGCGCCATCCGGTGAAGCACATAATCATCACATGACGGGCGGCGGTGTCGCCGTTCTCTGCCTCCGCCTGAATCTTCATGAGGTCAAGGTCGGTCAGGATGCCCTTCTCGGTCTGCTCATCCTTCGGTACCTGCACGAACTCCGCATAATTGCGTGAGATGAGGTCGAGCTGCACCGCATACTTCATCAGAAGACCGGCGACAACCTTCATCTGATGCAGGGCGGAATGCGAAGCACCGGCGCGCGCCTGCTCGGTGATGCAAAACTGCAGCTGCGGAGTCTTTATCTCGACAACCCTCTGCGAGTGAATAGGCGCAAAACGGCTGAAGGCGGCGTTGTAGCCGTTCACAGCGCTTTTGCTGATATTCATATATTCCTGCGGTTTCCACACTTCAAAAAGTTCGCTGAAGGTCGTCTTCGGGCTTATGGCGGGCGGACACTGGCGATAAGCCGCCAGGGCGTCACGCGCCTGTATCGCCGTCTCAAAATATCCGACGGTATCCTGAACCCACTTCTGCTGCTCAAGGTCAAACCGTGCGGGCGCCAGAGCGCGGAACGGCTTCTGCCGGTTCCCGCTCAGCTTCGTCACCGTGCCCGCTCCGTTCGGGGAGTGCTTGAACTTCGGCATAATTTTTTGCTCCTTCCTGTTGACAATCGAACATTTGTTTGCTATCATTTTACTACACCATAAACAAGGGGGCTTTTTAAGTGAATGATAAGGAATTGACTGAACTGTTCGAGGCGCTCCCGAAGGAGCAGAAGCAAGCCGTCATTGATTATCTGCTGCAATCAGATTTATCATATAATCCGCCAGCTTCTGCTTCTGCTCCGGAGTCATCCGCTTTAACAACTTGACAAATATCTCGGTCTGAGGGTCGCTCGCTTCGGCGGGCGGCTTTTCTTTCGGCGCATCCATCAAGTCGGAGCGGGTGCAGTTTAAAAACACGCACATTTTATCGACCTTATCCATCCGTGGAAAGCGGGCACCGTTTATCCATGCGGACATCGCCTGCTTCGATACGCCGAGATACTTCGCAAGGTCTATTGACTTTTTACCTCGTTCTTGAAGTATTCGCCTCAGATTCGTCGCAAATATCATATCACCGAACTCGTCAGGCATTGCAGAACCTCCCTTCGTCTTTAATGTAATAAAAACATACCACATCAAAATTGACTTGTCAACAAAAAAATTAATGTTTTTGTGAACAAAAGTGTTGACAAACACAAATTATTGTGTTAATGTTTTAGTTGACCACAAGAAAGGAGGCGAAAAAAATGACCTTGAAAGAAGCGAGAACAAAAGCACGCTACACAAAGCGCGATGTTGCGAAAACCCTTGAAGTGTCAGAGCAGACCATTTATAAATGGGAAAAGGGCGCAACAATCCCGAACGTGAAGCAGTTCTGCAAGATGTGCAATCTTTACGGCTGCGACTTCACGGATATTTTTATACCCTGACGGTCAACGGAAACATTAACAAAAGGAGTCAACACAATGAGAGTCATCAAAATCTATCCCGAAAAGCCCCCAATCCCCGCAGACATCGACAACACGCTTGAAGCACTCCAGGAAGCCGTCGGCGGTTACATCGAGACGGTGCGAATCACCGAGAAGATTGTTATCGTCTGCAACGAAGAAGGCAAACTCAAGAACCTGCCGAAGAACCGCGAACTCGTCTGGAAGCTCGGCGACGAGAAAAAGCAGATTGTCGTGAACCGCGACATCCTCGTCGGCGATGCTCTGATATGCGGAGTCAAGGGCGACGAGTTCCGAAGCCTGACAGCACGCGAACAATGGTATCTCGTGCAGCACTTTCAGACCGAAGAGGTCGATATGACAGCGGAAGGACTGAAATATTTATGAGAATCACCACCGCACAGGCGAGCAGGATGACCGGCATCCCCGCGTCGGCAATCCCTCAGCTGATGCTCGCAGGCCTGCTCCCGTGGGGAGCGGCGCTCAGACAGAACAAAAAAAACAACTTGCTACATCGAAGAGGCACGCGTCAGAGCCTGGCTCGACGCCAAAGACTTAAAAATGGAGGAACAAAAGAATGTTTAAGAAGATAATCACCACAATGCTCGCGGCGGACTTCGCTCTCGGAGCCCTGACCTGCGGAGTAAAAAAAGCAGAAGAACGCACACTCGCCAAAATGGAAACCTACATAGAAGAGATTGAAGAACAGAAACCCGCACGCCCGAACCGCTACGTCAAGGACTCGCTCGGAGTCTTCTCGCTGACTTTCTACGTCCCCGACGAAGAGTGGGGCTACCAGACAGCGACAGGCGTCCGCTCGCAGCACCTCGCAACCTGCGCCGTCGACCCGAACGTCATCCCGCTCGGCTCGGTGATACAGATTACCGGCGACAACGGTCAGACACTCACGCTCAAGTGCGTGGACGTCGGAGGCGGAATCAAGGGCAACAAAATCGACATCTTCTGGGACGGTTCCGTTCAGAGCGGTTACAACTGGATTGCAAAGTTCGGCACGCTGGCGAATGTTTGCATCATTGAAGAATAAGCACTCAAATTGCGCCACACAATAAAGAGTATAACAACAATGTTTATTTAAGAAAGGAAAAATCAAAATGAGAAAATACACCGAAATGCTTGTCACCCCCGACATGGCAAAAAACTGGCTTGAAAATCACAACCCCAAAAACCGCAAAATCAGCATTGACAGAGTTCATACCTACGCAAGCGACATCACGAACGGCAACTGGGACATAACCGGCGACGGCATCTGCTTCGACGAACAAGGCAACCTTCTGAACGGTCAGCACAGACTCGCAGCTGTCGTTTGTGCGAACAAGCCCGCTCTTTTCCTCATTTGCACGGGGATGCCCCGCTCAATCAACTATGACAGCGGAAGAAAACGCACAATCAAAGACAACATCAAAATGTTCGCAGATGCCGACTACTCGCAGAAACTCATCGGCACCGCATCGCTTGCAATGCATATCATTGACGACAAAACAAGCGGCGCAAATATTTCTTACATCGACAATTACAAGTGGCTTGTAAAGCATTACGACTCATTTGTCGCTTGTAATTTACTCACCACAAAAGCGGGAATCGAGTCTGCTGCTCCGATTATGCTCGCAATGGTATCTGCCTATGAGGCGGGCGTTGATGTTGCCACAATCAACAGATGGAGGAAGCTCGTCCTCACTGGCGAATCAGACGGAGTCAGCGACCACGTTGTTATTCGCTTTCGCAACTGGATGATAAAGAACAAAAAAGTCGGCGCAAACAAGGTTATGAAAAAATCAATCTGCAAAGCCGCACAGTATAACATCCAGAACTTCGCAAACGGCGAAGACGCAAAGCGAATCATTACTCCCGACAACTTTGTATATGCAATCAGCAAATAAAGGAGTGACACAATGACATTTAAAGCGGAATTATACAAGCAGCGCCTCTCAACGCTCCGCAGGGAGCGGGGACGCATCAGAACGCTGCAGTGCCTCAGCTACGAGCTGAAGCAGGCGTGCCTCAAATTCTATGACGATGAGATAGAGTGGCACGAAAACGCACTGGAGGAGGAGCTCAGCCGATGAACGAATTACTTGAAGCACTGGCGAACAGCTTCGTCGCCATACTCGCGGCAATCGCACAGTTCGACATCATGGCGGTCGACCCGCAGCGCCTGGCGTTTGCCGCACAAATAATCGCCGACACGGCGCGCATCCTCGTCAACGCCGTCAGCATCTTCAGGGTGGTGGCGGGTGTATGAGCCGCACGCTATCCAACAAAATGGGAAGGAGTTAATCATGCTCAACTACGAAAACATCACGAAATCAATGCCCCGCAAGCTCGCAAACATCCTCGCAGACTACGACATCAGCACAGTCGTCAATGAGTTCTGCCGCAACTGTCAAAAATCAGGGAAATGCCCCATTGACGAGACAGGCGAGTGCCCTCACTCGAACGCCGACATGGTGCTCTGGTGGCTCAATCAGGAAGCACGATGAAATCACCGTGCAGAGACTGCCGAGACCGCACCGTCGGATGTCACGCAAATTGTGACAAATACAAGACCTTCGCCGACGAGGTCAGGGCGCAGAAAGAACGCCGTGCCCGTGAGTGCGAGTTCATCGCATACCAGCGGGCGCAGATTACAAAAACAATAAGAAAGAAGAGACCACGATGAGTAACAAGTATTACAAAAACTGCTTCGGCTTCAACGGCGACA
>Ga0326513_10003520_pt1 | contig 11340 bp, 4 predicted proteins | sample 2_2465_0518_D_FD_203654 | JGI IMG/M metagenome (GOLD analysis project Ga0326513, IMG submission 203654) | Bovine rumen microbial communities from UC Davis, California, United States - 2_2465_0518 | ecosystem: Host-associated > Mammals > Digestive system > Stomach > Rumen | place: USA: California... | reverse complement strand
CTGCTATTATCAGTTACCTTTCATTCGAGAATGATTACATTGATGAACATGGAAACATTCTACAGTCTTATCACAAGGACTTAGAGAATGGCACATTGGCTCCAATGAACAAAAAACTTGCGCCATATTGCAATCAGATTCACAAGCTAATTCAGGGTATATTCGACCCATCTGCATTGGCAGATATGATAGAGGATGGCAATAGTTCCGTGACTGTTGTCAATGACCACCTGAACGATAATGCTCAGAAAGATGCATTCAAACGTCTTTGGGCAGAAATTAACCATCGTTATGTCTATACCGTTCACTACGACAGTGAGGAACTGATAACCAAATCTATCGGTTCTATCAACCAGAATTTGAATGTAACACAACTGAAATATGTGGTAACAACAGGCTCTCAGGGTACTGATGATGTTGACTTCATAGGTGAACAAACTACGCGAACACAGCAGATGCAGGAGGTGTCAACAAGTACTGTGCCTTACGATTTGGTGGGTGACATAGCTCGTGGTGCAACTCTGACGCGTCGAACGGTTGTGCGCATCTTGCAGGGCATACATCGCCAAAAGCTCTATATGTTCAAGAATAATCCTGAAGAGTTTATTCGCAAGGTCATAAAACTTATCAAAGAACAGAAAGCCACGATGATAGTGGAACATATCGCCTACAACCTTACTGATAACCAGTACGATACTGCTATTTTTACTAAGGAGAAGAGCCGTCAGCCTATTGATAAGGCTTATTCTGCAAAAAAACATATTCTGGACTATGTGTTTACAGACAGTAAGGGCGAGCGACAGTTTGCTGAGGATATGGATAAGGCTGATGAAGTATGTGTCTATGCACGATTGCCTCGTTCGTTCCAGATACCAACTCCTGTTGGTGATTATGCTCCTGACTGGGCAATAGCTTTCAATGACAATATGGGCGTAAAGCATATCTTCTTTGTTGCAGAAACTAAAGGCAGCATGGATTCTATGCAATTGAAGGGCGTAGAACTGGCAAAAATTGCCTGTGCTAAGAAGCTTTTCAACGAAATGTCAACAAGTAAGGTACGTTATCACGAAGTGACTGATTATGCAACGATGCTTGATGTAATAAATGGACTGATATAGCATGGATAATTGGGGCGACATATTCAGAGCATTCTGCAAATTTGTGGATGTACGTATTTTCCCAGAAGAAAATGCGGGAACCTATGTCGCTTTTGTGGTTAATCAGGCTTTCATTGATGATTTCTGCCATACTCAACATATCCCTGAAGCAGTGCTGATGGAAGCGGTCAAAAATCAGATAAGTACTTCCAATATTGACAACCTGTATAATGACGATTTTAGTTTTTATGCTAAAGGAATAGTAGCAATACAACTATATGCTGCATCAAAAAGAGCAAATAGTGATGGCTTTTCAGAATATAATTACCGCGAACGTTTGTCTCAGGTTTTGTTAGGCTGGGACATGGATGATTTGCAAACATGGATGCAGAATTATCAGGAAGATATTTGGGAAACGCTGTATGACTGGTGCGAGAAACATTATTTTCAAATCACCAAATGCAGACAAAGAACGGGAACAGGTAGGTATGTGCAATACCCTGTCAGATTAGCTTTGCAAGTTTTTACAGAAGAAGATCTTTTGTATATTGCCTCTTTATTCGTTGAAAAAGGGCTTTCTCCTGATGAGGATTTACAAAAAGAAGATTTTTGGAAAATTGTCGGTACACATAGGATAAAATCGTATCTTAGTACACCACATAGCAAGAAGGTTCTTGAGAATTCTGTTGATGAAGAAGATTATTGTGACCAGATATTTAACTATTTCTTGCGCTGGGATGGCGAATATAAATCATCAAATAAAGTTACCAAAACAGAAGAAGAGAAGCTTTTCCTTTATGCGAATGGCATTATTTCAACTATAGAATTGAGAAACTCAAAGCTGGTTGAGAGATATTCATTTAACCTTAGCGACAATGTTTATTCTTCTCTGTTTGAACACTATAGGTTCAAAAAATCTGGTGTGATTTTGCTGAAGAAAGACGATGTCTACGATAACTATTGGCAGGAAGTCCGCAATCTTGAAGGTGATGAAGAAGGAATTCTTATTTCATTCAAGGGTTATGACCTTACCTGCTATTATAAACTAAGCGATTATCTAATAAGAGAGACCTCTTTTGTGAGGATATACAAAATTAGTTTTAATGATGATACAGCCGAATTCTATACAACCAAACGCCCTTATGAGTTTATTGGAGGACTTAAAATAGGCAGACATACATATCTTCATGGTGGTACGCCTGTTTTGAAGATAGAACATCAAACAATGTTATGGATAGATGGTAAAACTATATCCACCAATGGTGACAATACTCATATATCACTTAGCCATCTTAGCGTTGGTATGCACCATATTAAAATCTCCGGATACAAAAAGATAGAGATAGAAATAGCGGAACCGTCGATAAGGCGATGCTATTGGCTAAATGAATATAGAAAATGGGGGCTATCAAAAAATCCTCCTATTTGGGAACCTCTAAAGACAGATTCTGGTATCGTAGGGCTTGACTTCTCCGTAATACCACAAAATGTCAATAGGTTAGATGCCATTCCTACTACGAGACGCTGGTCGATGTTTCAAACATTTCACAAGTCATACGAAGGAGAAAACAATATTGCAATTAAAATACTGACCGATTATGGAAATTGATTATCACAATAGTAAAATAGTAGGTTTTGTTGATCTACAAGGAAACGGGAATGCTAAAATTAGAGCATTGGCTTATTTTGACAGAAGGAATGAATATCATTTTATTCCTGAAAACGAGAGAGCATCTATGTTTCCTCCTAAAGGAGATATATTTGCGCACAATTTTGCTCAACGCCATTATGATAGAAATAATTGTTTGGTTTGTATTGGAGTAAAAGAGAATGAGAAGGACGAACCTGGAAATGATGACTGGATTTGGAATAAGTCAGATGAGGTATATGACTTTGGAATGAGAATAAGAAGACTTGATGGCTCTTTTTCAGATAATGGTCAGCACAATTATGAGTTATTAGCCACTAATGGGCTACTTGAACTCAAAGACGACAGATTGTATTCTACTGATAACCGAGTTTTCTTAATCAAAGCTTATAATACTGATAGAATATTAAACTATTGGAACCTATCCACCCTAAATACTGTTGAGATTAATGGGAAGTTGTTCTATGCAGGATATACTCTTCCCGATTTTGATGGTAATATTGACATACAGAATGACGTTCAATTATTAGATTGGTATGTTGACAAGGTCTTAAAAAAGAATTGGCAGTTAATTATCAAAGAGCAAAATTTTCGCGCTGTCATTCCCTATATAAAGCAGATTCTTGATTCACTGAATGGACTCGATGAAGCAATAATCAAGAGCCGCATGGAAAGGCTTACACGTATAACCAATGGTTTAGCTATCACTATTGCAGACATGCACTTAATAGCTCAGGCTCCTTGGTTTAGTAAGGTTGTTGATGAGGTATATTCTGGCCACAAAGAAGCCTTGTTGACAGAGTTACAAGCAACTAATGATGCCGACTTAATAGCTCTACAAGAAATGCATGAAAAGAAAGTCCAACAGGAAAAGGAAAAGTATGAGCTTGAAGTAAAGGAAGCGAAAGAACGTGTTAGCCAAGGTGTTGAAACTCTAAAAGCAAAGGAAGAGGAACTAAACAAACTTATAAAGGAAAGACAATTAGAGATAGAACTATCTGAAGAGGAAATTGAGTCGAAGAGAAAAGAAATAGAGCAGATAGAACAATCTCTTCAGTCGATAAAAGCAAAGAAGAATTCTGTTATCGAAGATTTTTCCGTTATTAAGGATGTCTTAGCTATGGCCTCAGTTGGTTCTTATGATACAACATACAATGTCCAACAATCATTCCATTTGGAAGAATTAGAAACAGCCTCAGTTGAGATTGAATTTTATCATGCCTACAAAAAATCCCTTGATGATACCTTAAAGATAAACAATATAGATAAGATGAAAGCATCAACGCTGGCAGATTTATTAGCATCTTACAATATGGTTCTTGTTCCTGATATTGCCATTGCAGAAGCCATGATAACAGCATCTAAAAAATGTCAATATATGACAGAGTACGTGAGCGCTTCGTGGAAGTCGTTCGAAGATTTATGGATTAATGGTCTAGGGTTCATCGTGGACAAAGCCACTCAAAATACAAATATCATGCATTTCCTGATACTCCAAAATATAAATGTCACATATTTACCCAATTATATACAACCACTCGTGGATTTACAGCGAGGGGTAATATCAAAGTTCCCAGGAAAAGATTTTTCTTTCCCAAATAATCTACGCATTATTTGTACAATTGCAGAAGAAGAACTCATTCCTCTAAGCAAAAAATGCTTGCAATACATTGGCTGCATAAATAATAGTGATAAAAAAGATTATTATACTCGAATAAAAGCACCAGAAAGCAATAATATAGGCTACCTGTCCCCAAAGCTTCTTGCAGAGCAGAGGTTGTCAGTTAAAGATGTAGAGAATTCATATAGTTCTTATCTTGATGAGTGATTGTGAGGATGATATTCTAAAATTGCAAAAGCTTATATTATCATGGCTTAGCAAACATGGGGCAAGAAGTCTTGAGTCCATTAGGCAGAATTGTGGTTTCTTGTTAGGGAATGTGGATAATTCTCAGGGAAGTCTTAATTCAGTATGGAAACTATTCTGGCCATTAGTATATAGTGGCGTGGTTGATCATATTGGGAATGGATATTACTCCCTAACAGAACCATTAGTAATTAACTATGGTACTCATTATATCTACACACTAAAACAGCCAAAAGATATTGATTATATAGAGCTGACTACAGGTATATATCTTTCTTCTTACAAGAGTTCAGACGAAACTCTGAAAGAAGTCAGAGTTAATCCAGTCAACATATTAAAGAAATTTCCATCACTTGATAAGATCGTAGAATCTTTTATCGACTCAAATCAAGATGAGCAGGCATTGACATATTACAACAGGTACATACGTCGCGGTATTGCCAGATTAGGAAAGGATGGTGTTACGCGATATTATTCGAATCCTGAAACACAATATATGAAAGAAGTTCCAGACAGGGCAGTTAATCCCGAGGCTTTTTCAATAGCTTATTGTCTGAGTAAGGCAATAAATGGAGAGCCAAATGGTTTTTATAATGTAGATAAGAAGGAGCTTGTAATGTCAACATTTGCTATGCCCATTATGATATATCGCGTACTTCTGTTACAAACATTAACGAACAAAGAATTGCCTACTAAAGAATTTAGACACTACGTTTTTAAAAATATTGAACCTCAAATGTTCAAAGAATTAAATAGGATTTTTTGCAAATCAATAAGATATGAATGATCCAATAAAAATTTATTCTGACATACGAAACTCTTATCTGAAATATATAAGTAGTGGTCTTCCTTTTATACGAAAGGAATACGACCAAGAACGTAATGATTTGATGAAGGAGGCTGGAACAATCAGCCAGCCTCCCATCATTGAAATTGTGCCAAAATATCACGAAAAGGCTACTCTTGAAGAATTCTGCAAAATTGAGAACGTCTCTCCAGAACTCGACAGTTTTGTAAGTACTGGCCTATTCGCAGGTGATGTCACAAAGAAAAGAAAATTATATGACCACCAATATGCAGCTCTCAAAGAGGCTTATCTCAATAGAAAAAATATAGTTGTAACTACAGGTACTGGTTCGGGTAAAACTGAGTGTTTCCTGCTGCCTGTTATTGCCGATTTAGTTGAGGAATCTCGTTCATGGGGAGAAGAGAGACCAAGGGCTGTACGGGCTATGATCCTATATCCTCTCAATGCTCTGGCAGAAGACCAAATGATTCGTTTACGTAAGGCATTAAATAGCAGAAGAGAAGGTAACAAAGGTGCATTAGATTGGCTTGATACTTATAGAAAAGGAAATCGCTTTTATTTTGGCCGGTATACAGGACTAACACCCGTAAGTGGTACTAAAGAAAAAGCGGCAGCAAAACTGCGAGAGGAAAAGAAACAGTTAAAAAGAGACTGGGATTTGGCAAAAGCTGCTAATGACAAAGAACTGCTTTACCATATTCCTTGTATGGAACCTGATAATGCTGAAATGTGGGACAGATTCTCTATGCAAGAGAAAGCGCCAGACATTCTAATTACTAACTATAGCATGTTGAATGTTATGCTTATGCGTGAGAATGAAGCCAATATCTTTAATGAAACACGAAAATGGTTGGAAGAAGATAAGTCCCATGTATTCCATCTGATAATTGATGAGCTTCATACATATAGGGGTACAGCCGGAACAGAGGTTGCGTATTTATTGCGTATCTTGTTAGACAGATTAGGACTTAATCCTGAATCTCAACAAGTTCAGTTTCTGGCGACAAGTGCTTCTATGGAAGAGAATAATCAATCTTTGGATTTTTTATCGGAATTCTTTGGCGTTGATAAAGTGTCTTTCAAACAACGCTTCTGTATATTATCAAACCCTCCACAAATTGCTGTTGAAAAGCCAACTGTTCCAATACCTTCTAGAGAACTCTACAACTATTACGTCTCAGAGGATAGTGAAACAACAGATCATAAATTTCTATCGTCATTTGGTTGCGAAACCTTTGTAGACATCTTACACAAGTACCAATTATTAGATTGGTTGAAATACGCTTTAAGTTCGTCAAAAGGCATTATACCAAAAGATGTACTTGAAATAGCAGATAAACTTGATATTGACATCGCAAACAGATTGGAAGTTGTAGCGGCAATTATCAAGATAGTATGCAAAAGTAAGAACGAGAATGGTTATGTGGCCCCATTAAGAGCACATTTTTTCTTCCGCAGTGTAGATGGTTTATGGGCTTGTTCAGACCCAAGGTGTCATGCTATTCATAATGAATACGAGTTCCCGGAAAGGAAAATCGGCACAATGTATAAACGTCCTCGCAATATTTGCAGTTGCGGTATGAAGGTTTTAGAAGTACTTGTTTGTGAAAACTGTGGTGAATTATTCCTTGGAGGTTATAAAATAGTTAATGAACATGGATCATTCCTTAGTGGGGAAAAGCCTTTAACTAATGAACATACGGGTTATTGTGTCTTATATAAAGGAGAAGCCGATAAAAATGATGGATGGAGAAAAGTAAAATATATCCCATCTACAGGAGAGATTACCAGCGACCCTGGTGGTGATTATTGGCTACATGAACAAGCGTCAGAAAATGAAACGAAGTTCCCTCATAAATGTCCTCAATGTGAAGTGGCATATAAAGTAGAGGATGACAGAAGTTTTACACCTATTCGCCGTCACGGTACTGGTTTACAGAAAGTCAACCAAATTATTGCAGATTCTTTGATTCGAACGATGAAAAAAGCTAAAGAGTCTAATACAAAGGTCGTCTTGTTTTCCGATAGCCGTCAATCAGCAGCAAAACTATCTGCAGGTATAGAACTTGATCATTACAGAGACGTCTTACGTTGGTCTATCTTACACGCACTTAATGGCAATAACGAAACCGTTGTATTACTTAAGAGAGTAAGAAGTGCAGAAAGCTTAACGGCAGAAGATAATGCAGAAATTAGGAAATTGTCAAATGACCCCACTTATGGAGAAGTAGCTTATTTGATTCTAATGGAGAAAATTGGAATGGCTACAGAAGAAGATTCGGAAAAACTTGACGCGTATTTCAACAATTCACAGGGGTTACGCCTTGATAACATAGAGAACGATGTCTTCAAAACTCTCCTCTCTCTCGGAATGAACCCTGCGGGTCCTAAACCATCAGTAACAAATAGTCAGGCTGCTGGAGAATGGACTGAATTGTATGATTTTGACAAGCTCAAACTTAAATCAGGATTAAGTGATAACAAGATTGCATTTAATGAGAGAATACGCTCTTCAAATAAAACCGAACAATTGACAAGTATATTTTCAAATAGCAATCGGTCGTTTGAAGAATTAAAACTTGGTTATTTATCTACTTCTGTCCCTATCGAAGACCCTATTATGAGAGAGTTGGCTTGTTCTACTATAAGAATTTTGGGTGAGAAAAGGCGGATTAGTAGAATACCCTCAAAATACCCAGCAAAAGACAGCTTTCCTATGGGTGTAAGAAAACTCATAAAGTTAATTTACAATAGGAATGATAATGTATTTGTTGAGCAAAAGACAGAGGAATTGAAAGATGTCTTGCGGGAAAGAGGTATTATAGAAAGGACTGTTGTCTTGCTTACAGGCGAAGGATTGTCATATGTCAAAGCGTCTGCTGGTAATAGTTATTGGGAATGTCCTCGTTGCAAAACCACTCATATGCATCATTCAAATGGTATTTGTATTCACTGCTTTAATAAGCTGGAAGAGCCGAAGATACTTACATTAGAGGACATCCAAAATCCCAATGACTATTATCTTACCCTTCTCAACTCGATGTCAAACGTATACAGATTACATTGCGAAGAGATGACAGGACAGACTTCAAGATCGGATTCACGTAGAAGACAAAGACTGTTTCAAGATATTTTTCTGGAAACCGAAAATCCCACGGTAGATGGCATTGATTTACTAAGTGTCACTACCACAATGGAAGCTGGTGTGGATATTGGTTCTCTATCCGCAGTTATGATGGGTAATGTACCACCACAAAGATTCAATTATCAGCAACGCGTAGGACGCGCAGGTCGTCGAGGTAATCCGCTGTCCCTTGCATTAACAGTGGCTCGACCTGCCAGTCACGACCAGACAAACTATATGGAATACAACAGGATGGTTTCTGATACTCCTAAAGACCCATACCTTGAGGTAAGGACAAGCGAAATTGCTCAAAGAATCATTATTAAGGAGATCCTATATGCTGCTCTTCATAGAGAGGGTGGCGCAAATGATAGTGTACACGGAAATTTTGGCCCTATAGAAACATGGGAGCACAATAAAGGAATAGTCGACAATTGGCTTATTGAGAATCGTGACGAAGTTATAAGAATAATTGAAGTTGTAACAAAAGCGACCGAAATCACTGATAAACAGAAAAGTGAAATACTTGACTTTATATATAACAATCTAACAAATACTATCTCGGAAATAGTTGCAAGCAATGAATATACGCAAGAATTCTTAAGCGAAAGACTTGCAAACGCAGGGCTTTTACCCATGTTTGGTTTTCCAACTCGAACAAGAAATTTGTATTTAAAGGAGCCAGACAAGCTACCCACAGAAGATGTCGTTTCGCGTGATATGGACATGGCTTTAAACTCCTTTGCACCTGGACACGAAATTGTGAAGGATAAGAAAGTGTATAAAGCCGTTGGTATCGTAGATTATGAGAAAGACAAATATACAGGAAGAGTTCGTCCAAAGCTCAATCCGCTTAATAAAAGCAAATTTCCGCTTCAACGTTGCAAATGCTGTGGCTTCTCCACAATAAAGGATGAAGGCTCTCCAAACTGTCCTATATGTGGCTATGAGATGGAACAAGTTAAGATTTGTTCTCCATTGGGCTTCTGTGTTGACTATGGAATGGAGCCAAAGGATTTTAATGGTAACTATGAATGGTATTCCCCAAATAGTGATATTAAACTTGATTGTGAGAAGTATCTTGTTGATTGCCAGAAGGTGGCAAACATGACCATTCGAAACAACATCATGCCGTCACAAGGACGAGTTCATTTGGTAAATGACAATAACGGAAATCTGTATCGTCTTGGCATAAACAGTAATGGAATATATGTATCAAGAGACGCATATGATGAAGAAAGTGCAAATAAGATACAACTAACATACGAGTCAAAATATGCATTTATGTCATCAAAAACTACTGGTGTCTTAACTATCTCTATTGCTGACACTTCTGATGACATCTCCTTATCTCCAGTATTTAGTAATAATACAAATAGCTTCGCTGTACGGGCTGCTTTCCTTTCATGGGGGTATCTGGTTCGCAAAGCAATATCATCTTATCTGGACATAGATTCTTCTGAGTTAAATGTAGGATTCTATATTGTACCAACAAGCAAGAAAGCAGAAGTATTCTTTGTTGAAAGCCTTGACAACGGAGCTGGCTATTGCAGTTATTTAAGTGGGAAGAAATACAGGGATGTACCTGAAAAAGCGATACTGAGTCCTTTAGTAGAAGGTGGAGAGTTATATAGTCAATTAACAGCTAAAAATCATGAAGAAGGCTGTACATCCTCATGCTATGACTGCATTAGGGACTATTCAAATCAAAGCGTTCATCAGTTATTAGATTGGAGACTTGGCCTTGACCTTGCGAGGTTGGCACAGGATAGTCACGCAAAGGTTGACTTTTCTGTTTCATATTGGCATAACTTTGTATTTTGTACAATAAGTAACATGCTGAGTAAGAATGGCTACACCATAAATGAAGCAGAGGGGACGATTATAGGTGATGATCCTTATGGAGAGAAATTCTTCTTGATACATCCTTTGTGGTCTGAGAAATATGTGGAAAATTTAAAAAGACGACTGAAAGGAGAATACAATAAACCCATCTCTATTTTTGGGTTGTCTAATTTAAATGGTTAAGCGTGATGAAAAAGAATCGTTTTATCTATATTTTGACATTTTCATTAATGGCACGTTCTCCTGTAGTACACCCATATAATCAGAGAATACAGTAAAACTTTTTAGCATAGAGTAAGTCCATAGTCAAAATAATAAACCCCGGCACATCACTTATGGACGTGCTGGGGCAAACCATATATACACAAAAACTAAAAGTGTAGAACTCCTGAAATCAGGAATACAATCACAAGAATTGTTATTGTAAAACAGAACATGTAGATTCCGAAGAACCACCAGAAAACTCTTGGAGTACACCAGCAGCCCTTACGGGAAAGAGCGTTATCCATATCACATCGGAAAGAGAGCAGCATTGTACGCTCATGTCTTTCCAATTCATCGAGATAGAGTTTGTGCTTGGATATGTAATTATTGTATGTTACATCGAGGCTCTTTTTAAACTCGTTGATGATGTTGTCACGAATGACATTGAACTGTTCATTTACCGCTTTCATGCTCTCAGGATCAACTATTATAGGAATTCCCTCTGAGTTTGCCTTGATAATGGCACACTTGAAGAGGGTATATGTAAGATCACCCTCTTTTCCTGCTTTCTCTAACTGCTGACCTGCGCGTTCTACAGAAACGCTCAGTTCACGTACTTTAGGAACAAGGTGACGAACATCCCCAATAACAAGTTTCAGTTCCTCTGTCAGCTCCTGAAGATTCACAGCTTCCTGTTGCACATCTTTCTCTTTCTCGGCCTTCTGGTCGAGAGCATTCATCTTGGCA
>Ga0326513_10003519_pt1 | contig 11342 bp, 10 predicted proteins | sample 2_2465_0518_D_FD_203654 | JGI IMG/M metagenome (GOLD analysis project Ga0326513, IMG submission 203654) | Bovine rumen microbial communities from UC Davis, California, United States - 2_2465_0518 | ecosystem: Host-associated > Mammals > Digestive system > Stomach > Rumen | place: USA... | reverse complement strand
TGAGACACTGACGATTTAAGGAGGTGGTCCCAACGGAGGAAAGCATTCTTTTGTCGATCAAGCAGATGCTCGGTCTTGAGGCGGACTACACGCCTTTTGACCAGGAACTGCTGGTTCACATTAACAGTGCTCTGTTTACGCTGATGCAGCTCGGCGTTGGGCCATCTGGTGGATTTGACGTAAATGGAGTTGAAGAGACCTGGGGAGATTTCCTGGGCGATCAATTAACGCAACTGAAGGCTGTAAAGAGCTACATTTATTTCGACGTTCGTCTGGCATGGGATCCGCCTTCCTCAGGAACGGTGGCAAAACAATTCCAGGAGAAGCACGAAGAACTCGGGTGGCGACTGCGGCATCAGATGGAGGCAGGTGATACCGAGTGATTTACAAAAGCGATTACTATGTCGGGTCGGATTTGAACGGCGACAGTCTCAGTCATCATGGAGTTCCAAATCAAAAATGGGGCGTTAGAAACGGTCCACCCTACCCTGTCCGGAGCGGACATGACGTTCACTACAATGTCGGAAAAATGACTGAGAAAACAAAGAGCGGTTTGCGAAAGACCGGTGAGTCCTTAAAGAGCGTGGCTAAGTCCGCTGGTACAAAGGTTAAAAGCTCATTCCAGAGATGGAAGAACAATAAGAAAGCCGATCTTGCCATTAAAGAAACGGACAACAGGCTGTTGAAGAATTGGCAGAAGAAGCAGCTGCGAATCAGCGACATGACTAATCAGGAGCTTCAACAGCGGATTGACCGTAAGAAACTCGAGGAATCCTATAAACGTGCGCTTCGTGGTGATTTCTCTGATCCGAAGACGTGGAAGAAGAGCTCAAAAGACGCTAAGTCTGGTGACGGTAAGAAAGCCGCTGAAAGCATTCTTAAGAAAGTTGGCGACGCAGCTGTCGAAGGGCTTGCCAAAGGTCTTAGCTCCAAGATTGAGCAGACAATGACTGCCAAAGCTAAGGCGAAGGTTGCTCGAAGAGAGGCTCGTAGAGATGCTATCGCTGAAGTTATGACAGATGCAGCCAAAGAGAGGGCTCAGTATAGGGCCGAAGCTCGAAATGCACAGTGGAGAGCCAAGAAGGAGCGTAAAGAGGCCGCGAAACAAGCAGCGAATAGACGGAAGTATGATCAAGCTGTGAGTAAGGCGAGAGGACTTTCTTCCGGAAGCAGTGGCGGTCAGAATAATAGTTATTACTATATGGATCCGAATGACTGGACGGTTCGTTGATGGAAAGTCAGGTGACCTACAATTCTATCGAATACAGCCACCCCTAAATATTATGGGGCGTTTAAGGATCAGGTTCTTCGCGGCGAAATTCCTGTATGCGAGAACATTAGTTTGTATATGAACTTGATTGATGAGCGAATCGCCAATCCAATGTTCTACTACGATGACGATCCTGTTGAACGGTATATTTCCTTTTGCGAAGGCGAGCTTACGCTGACCGACGGCGCAGACATGAAGCTTCTGGACTCTTTTAAGCTCTGGGCGGAGGATCTGCTCGGATGGTATTACTTTGAGGAGCGGAGCGTTTACGAACCCGGTCAAAATGGTGAGCCTGGCGGGTACCGTCAGAGAATGGTCAAGCGAAGACTGATCAATAAGCAATACCTTATTGTAGGGCGTGGCGCCGCAAAGAGCCTGTATTCGACAACGATACAGGCTTATTTTCTTGTGTGCGATAAATCCACGACCTATCAGATTGCCACCGCGCCGACTATGCGGCAGGCTGATGAAATTCTGGCTCCTATAAGGACGGCCATCGCCCGCAGCAGAGGCGATTTATTCAAGTTCCTAACCGCCGGAAATCTGCAGAATACTACCGGCAACCGGTTGAATCGGCCGAAGCTCAGCTCGACCAAGAAGGGTATCGAGAACTTCATGAGTAACAGCAGCCTGCAGGTTCATCCGATGACGGTTGACAAACTGCAGACCTGGCGATGCAAGGTTGTTAGCATTGACGAGTGGCTTTCCGGCGAAACCCGGGAAGACGTCGTTAACGCTGTGGAACAGTCGGCAGCTAAGGCCGGCGATTACATGATTCTGGCGACGAGTTCTGAAGGCACGGTTCGAAACGGTATCGGCGATACGATGAAAATCGAACTGATGAAAATTCTTCGGGGCGAGTATCGGAACCCTCACGTGTCCATTTGGTATTACCGATTGGACGACAAGAAGGAAATTGCCGATCCGTTCCTATGGCGAAAAGCAAACCCGAATCTCGGGTATACGGTGACTTACGAGACCTATCAGCGTGAAGTCGAAAGAGCAGAAAACAACCCGAGCTCTGCGAACGATACGTTGGCCAAGAGATTCGGAATTCCTATGGAAGGCAGCACGTTCTTCTTTACTTATGAGCAGACGATTTGCCATCCAAGAACCGATTTCTGGGGAATGCCATGTGCTATGGGCGCTGACCTAAGTCAGGGCGATGACTTCTGTGCATTCACCTTTTTATTCCCGATCGGTGATGGCCGATTCGGCGTTAAGTCCAGATGCTACATTACGAGCAGAACTTTGTTGAATCTGCCGGCGGCTACCAGGAATAAATACGATGATTTTATCAACGAAACCAGTCTGGCTGTGCTTGACGGAACTGTTTTGGCTATAGACGACGTATATGAGGATCTTGAGCGGTTTATTGAGCGGTGCCAGTATGACGTGCGGGCCTTCGGGTTTGACCCGTACAATGCAAAGGAATTTGTGGAACGGTGGGTAAGGGATTACGGACCTTACGCCGTTGAGAAAGTTATTCAAGGCTCGAAAACAGAAAGTGTTCCGCTGGGAGAACTTAGAAATCTCGCTGAAGAACGGTCTCTCGTGTTCGACCAGGGAATCATGCAATATTGCATGGGCAACTGCATTGCGATCGAGGATACAAACGGAAACCGAAAACTGGCGAAGAAAAGGTACGAACATAAGATCGACGCAGTGGCCGCTATGATGGACGCCTATATAGCCTATAAACTGAATAACGAAAACTTTGATTGAATCTATAGAAAGGACCCCCCCCTAAGATGATTTACGAAGCATATGATTCCTCAGAGTATGAGGATTATTTAGCCCATCATGGGATTGTCGGGATGAAATGGGGAGTTAGACGGTTCCAAAATCCCGACGGTACACTTACTGCAGCAGGTCGGGAAAGATACGGCAGCAAATCGGTTTATGAAAATAGAACGATGCGCAAGATGCTGAATGATCCAATGCGCATGAGTAAGCTTGGTGCACATAGACGCGCAAGGCTTATAAAGAAGCAGGAAAAAGCAGAGGCAAAGGGCGACGAGAAGCGTGCCGCAAAATTAACCAAAAAAGCCGAAGCGCAAGCCGCAGCAAACGATAACAGAACGGCCTGGGATTCCCGTCAGAAAAGCGGAAGGCTTGCCACATCTCAAGGACTACGAGGTTTGAATAATCTTCTTAGTTCCCTTTCGGCTTCGCCAGTCAATCCGGAAGCTTGGATTACTGCTTTCGATCAGATTGTTTCCGGGACTGTTAGTTCCGGTGCCCTTACCGAATTGGCGAATGTTACTGCGGCATTTAATCCTGTGACTTTGGCGTTGACGACGGTTGCGAATAATGCTGTGCTAACTCCAAATTATCGGCATGCACGAGCCAGAGGTAGCGGTGTCGTAAGAAGCTTTTTCGAGTCTGGAGCTGGATTGGAGCCTGTTGGCACGGCTCTTCGGTATGCCGGTGATAAGAAAGCTTACGGCGCTTTAACATGGTTCTCGTAAGAAAGCCGGTGATTAGATGGTTTATGAGTTAAATGAGCCATATCCGGAGTATCTTGCTCATCACGGTATAATCGGACAGAAATGGGGCATTCGTCGGTTCCAGAATCCTGATGGCACCCTTACAGCCGAAGGACGTGCCAGATATTACGGAGAAAAAGAAACAAAAAGGTTTTCCAAAATTGCAAGTGGCGTCGGACAAAAAGGCCGGTCCATTGGAAAATTCCGAAGAAGCGATCAGATCAAAATTATGGCCAGCAAAATGTCTAAAGATTTTCGATCCGGAGCAGAATCAGGCGCCAGGTGCCAAAAACAATACAACAAGGTCGCCAATTCTTTTGACTTCATGGCAAAATGGAGCCAAGCAGCAGTTAAAAAACAATGGAAAGAATTGGATGACTACGACAAAGGCTATAAGGGAAAACCAATCAATTCCTATGACAAGCAAGATTCCGTAATGCTCAGCATGGGTTATATTCCACAATATTACATGATCGGATCTTATAGGATTAAGAGCTTTTCGATGGATCGACCTTTTGCGTCCTGGTTACTTGATAGCGGTGATGCAGAAGCCAGGCAGTTTAGGAAAGATATGAAAAATTACAATGCTACGCAAGAGAGAAACTATCAAACCTGCAGAAAAATGATCGATGCATTTACTGGAAAAGACGGTATGTCGAGCCTAACGGCCCAGGAGAAAGAAAACGTTTATACCAGGGGAGTCGAGGCTGCTGAATCAATCTTGAATAAGCAATTGGTTAAAGAAGCAAACGAACAGTACCGTCAGGATTATCTGAATCTGCTTAGATCTTAAAACAGTCGGCCCATGGTTATAAACATCGGCTAATAAAGGCGGGCCAGCATATTACAGTGAGGTACACGAACATGAGTCAGTTTAGAATTAAAGGAATTGATTATGCGGACGAAGATCTGCAACACGGACTCGGAATCGGCAGCGGAAGAGGCCGTCCGAAGGGGTCCAAGAACGGTCAGGTTATGCCCGGCGCGGCTTACATGAAGAATTACAAAATCGTCGGGGAGAAGGCTGAGGGAACCGATAACTTGCCGGGAGCCAAAAATACGAGCAGAAAACTTGTTGGTCCTGTCAATCCGAATCTGCAGCGTGATTATCAGCGAACAACAAGCCAGCGGAGCCAGACAAGGCGGCAAGCCAGTTCTAATGACTCCAGGCTTGCGAATGGGGCAAGAATGGTCCGGTCCAATAGTAATCGGCTTGGAACGCGTCCTGCACAATCCGTCACGACCGAGGTTCCGACCACGAATGCGACCGATAATCGTGTAGAAAGAACCCCTTCCGAGAACGTTTCGGCTGGACGCGATTTTGTTCAGCAGATGATGAGAAACGTTCGTACCGTCAAGTCCAACAGCAACCAGCAGGGAAAGCTCGTGCCCCAGCCGGAAGCCACGACGAAAGACAATGCTCCCGGAACCTCAAAAGACAGGAGAGAGTTTGTAGACGAGGTGCTTAACAACGCTCCCGACAATATTGATACTCGGCGGCAGAGATTTCTTGGGCCTGTTGGCACTACGGATCCTAACCAGCCGGGCAATACTAATCCGAACAGGGGCGGTTCCGGCAATACAAATCAAAATAGGAATAATTCCGGTAACGGAAATACGCCCCAGCAAGATCAGACTACTCCTGCGGGCAATCAACAAAGTCAGACTACCCCTGCCAGCAATCAACGAGGTCTGGGTCAGACTCCGCCTGCGGGTAATCAACAAGGTCAGGGTCAGACTCCATCTGCTCAGCAGCGTCAGGAAACTCCTGAGCAAAAGAGCTTTTGGGACAGTGTCGGCGGATGGTTTGCTCAGGCCGGAAAGGATATCGGTAATACTGTAGTTAGTGCTTTAAATACTGCCGGCGGTGCTGTGTCCGATGCCGCTAACTGGGTCGGAGATCGGTTAAGAGAAGGCGGAGAATGGGCGTTAGCTTCTATGGGCGACGTCGGCGAATGGGTTGGCGATCGCGCGAAAGATCTCGATACCTGGTGGAATGGCCGGGATATCGAGGTTAATGATAACGGCCGTACGAGGCAGACACATCAGACTGGTGCTCGAGAAGCGATCGAAGACTGGTGGAATGGCCGCGATACGGTCGGTATTCAGGATGGCGTCTATAGACGTAATCACGAAGCCGGCGCTCGCGAGAACATTGGTAATGCGCTCAACGCAGTTGGTCAGTGGATTGGCAATGCTGCTGGTGATGTCGGTCGGACTGTTGGTGACGCGGCTAATACTGCCGGCCAATGGATTGGCAACGCCGCTGGTGACGTTGGTCGGACTGTAGGTAACGCGGCTAACGCAGCCGGTCAGTGGGTCGGCAATGCCGCTGGCGATGTTGGTCGTACTGTCGGAAATGCTGCCAACGGATTGGCTGATAATGTGCTTGGCAGTTATCAGATAGTTGGCACGGATGAAAACGGCAATCCGATTTACGGCAATCAGCGCAAGGGCGGGTTTGTTAATCGCACTATTAACTCTGCCAACCAGGCTATGCAGGATGCCAGAAACTTTGTTACCGGCGTCGAGCCTGGAAGTCCGGAGGCTGCGCCATATTTCGATCTGAGGACCAGACAATGGGTCGATCCCGTGCAGCCGAGCCTCGGAACGAGAATTGGAACCGCTGCTAATGATGCCTGGAATGGTGTTACCGGTGCTGCCAATGATGCCGGCCAGTGGGTTAATAATAACGTCGTGGCTCCGGTATCTAATGCTGCTAACGGCGTCGGCAATTTTGTAAGGGATACGGCGAATAATGCCGGACAGGTAGTCAACGATTGGTGGAATGGCACGGATCAGAGATTCCTCGGAATCCCGATCGGTCATACGCCTGGTGCGCGAGAGAATATCGGAAATTCTGTGAATCAGGCGATTCAGACCGTCAGCGATGCTGCCAACAATGCTGGACGGGCGATCGGTAATTTCACAAGTGACGCTGCCGACGCAATCAATGCTACACCCGGTGCTGCTATCGGCCTCTCAAGGGCTATTGCTTCCGGCGTGCCTGCGGAATATGCAAGCCGCCTGACGAATAACTATGTCAACGGGCAGATTACCCGCGAAGAGTATGAGGAAGCTATCGATCGACTGATCAACGAGAGCGGCCCGTGGGGTCCGTAAGCAAGGAGGAGCTCAAAATGCCAAGATTTTCTGACAGGCTGAAACACGCCTGGAGCGCGTTCTTTGGACGGGATGCGCCGGTGATGAGGGATTTGGGGCCATCTTCCAGTGAACGACCGGACACGCCGCGTCTTTCAAGGGGTAACGCCCGAAGCTTCGTTGCCGGCATCTATAACCGGATTGCCCTGGACTGCGCCGAGGTGTCTATTCACCATGTGCGGCTTGACCAGGCTGGACGGTTAGCCGAATACGTGCAGAGTGGATTGGAAGAATGCCTCAACGTGGAGGCCAATATTGATCAAACGGGTCGTGCTTTCCGGCACGACCTTTTTCTTTCCCTGCTGGACGAAGGTGTCGTCGCCATCGTTCCGGTGGAAACGGATATCGACCCGAAATACAGCGGCGGATATGACATCCGGAAGCTGCGGGTGGGCCGGGTGAAGCAGTGGCATCCGAATTATGTCGAAGTCGAATGCTACAACGAAAAGACGGGAAACAAGGAAACTATCTCGGTTCCCAAGAAGATCGTCGCCCTGCCCGAAAACCCGTTCCGCGCCGTGATGAACGAACCGAACTCCACCCTGCAGCGGCTGCAGCGAAAGCTTGCCCTGCTGGATTTGGTTGATGAGCGGACCAGCAGCGGACGAATGGACATGATCATTCAGGTCCCATATTCCAGCAAAAGCGAAATGCAGAAGAAGCATGCCAATGAACGGCGGGATGCTCTTGAGAAGCAGCTGGAAAACAGTAAGTACGGCGTAGCCTGGATGGACGGTACTGAAAAGATCGTCCAGTTGAACCGCCCCATTGAAAACAACCTGTTGGATCAGATCGAAACCCTGCGGACTGAATTCTACAGCCAGTTAGGTATGACCAAGGAGGTTTTCGAGGGAACCGCCGACGAGCAGACCATGCTGAACTATAACAACCGGACGATCGAACCTTTGTTGAGCGCTGTGGCGGACGAGATGAAGCGCAAGTGGCTGACAAAGACCGCCAGAACCCAGCTTCAGAGTATCGCCTTCTTCAGAGAGCCCTTCAAGCTGGTTCCGGTGACACAGCTGGCCAGCATTGCTGACGTCTTCTCCAGGAACGCTATTCTCAGCTCTAACGAGCTTCGGGCGATCCTCGGATTCAGACCCAGCGACAGTGAACGGGCCAATGAATTGATTAACAATAACATGCCCGCAGACGCGATCGGAGGAGAACCGGCCATCACTCCCGGGGATGCAGCGCCCGTTCAGGAGTCCGATACTGAATACCTGCCGGAAAGTTCCGCCAGTAACATCACACCTTTTATTCCAGAAACAAATCCAATGGATACGCCTATCTCAGCGTTGACGGGATGATGAACGCTCACCCCGCAAATGAGAATGGAGGACAACATGAGCGATAAGAAACCCTATGATATTTGCGGATGGGCGACCAAGTTCAACGTGCATTGCGCTGACGGCCGCACGATCCGCCCCGGAGCCTTCGACGACTGCGACGGAAAGCAGGTTCCGCTGGTGTGGCAGCATATGCATGACGACCCGGCCAATGTGCTCGGGCATGCGGTGCTCCACGTCCAGCCTGAAGGTGTCTGGACGGAAGCCTGGTTTAACGACAGCTCTAAGGCAGACGATGCCAGAGAGCTGATCCGGAACCGGGACATCAACTCTTTTTCTATTTATGCGAACAAACTGAAGCATAAGGGACACGACGTGGTTCACGGCGTGATCCGGGAAGTCAGTCTGGTACTCGCCGGAGCTAATCCTGAAGCGCTGATCGAATTCCCGGTGCTGGAGCACGGCGACGGCGAACCGGTGGAGGACGAGGCTGTGATCTACAGCCATGGCATCATTGCACCGGTCGGCAGCCTCCCCACCTCCGCGTTCCCCAATGCTGCAGCCGCACAGGATTACATGATGCACGGTGCGATCGGTCCGCTGGTTTCACAGCCGAACTTCGTTCCCGTGCAACCTGTTCAGATGAATCCCGGACAGCCCGTATATTCGGAGCCTATGCCCGGGAACCAAAACACAATGGCGCATACTGCGGCCATGACTGCCCAGAGACCGCCCCAGGTGACGGCTGCGCCCGAAGGAGGAAATACCATGCCTAATGCCCAGAACCAGCGCACGGTGCGCGATGTATTCAATGAAATGACTGACGAGCAGAAGAATGTTGTTTACTTTATGCTCGGCGAAATGATGGACGATCTGAAAACGGAGGATAATGACATGATGCACAGTGCTTTCGAGAACACCACCCCCCGTGCCCAGCTGAGCGCGGACGACTATAAGGAGATCTTCTCCCTGGCCAAGAAGGAAGGCAGCCTGAAGGCAGGCGTGGAAGCCTTCGTGGAAGAGAACAGCGACCGTCTGTCCCACAGCGTTTACAACGCTGACGGCAGCGAGCAGACCTATGGCATCGCCGATATCGACACCCTCTTCCCGGAATACAAGAATATCACCGATACTCCCGAATTCATCAAGCGGGACCAGGACTGGGTCGGCACGGTGATGAACGGCGTCCGTAAGACCCCCTTCAGCCGTATCAAGAGCCAGTTCGCTAACATCACCATGGATGAAGCCCGGGCCAAGGGATACACCAAGGGCAGCCGGAAGGTGGAGGAAGTCTTCAGCCTGCTGAAGCGCACCACCGATCCCCAGACTGTGTACAAAAAGCAGAAGATGGACCGGGATGACATCCTGGACATCACCGACTTCAACGTTGTCAGCTGGATCAAGAGCGAAATGCGCCTGATGCTGGACGAGGAAATCGCCCGCGCCATCCTGATCGGTGACGGACGCCTGTCCACAGATGACGATAAGGTTGACCCCAGCCATATTCGTCCTATCTGGGGCGACGACGAGCTGTACGCCATCAAGGCCCATGTGACTGCCGGCAAAGACGAAGCTGCCACCGCTAAGGCTGCGATCCGCACCGCTATCAAGGCTCGGAAGAACTACAAGGGTTCCGGCAACCTGACCTTCTACACCACCGAGGATATGCTGACGGAAATGCTGCTGCTGGAAGACGGCATCGGCCATCCTCTGTATGCCGACGTGGCCGCCCTGGCCCGGAAGCTGCGGGTTAACCGCATCGTGACCGTTCCTGTGATGGAAAACCAGACCGCGGGCGGAGAGACCCTGGCTGGCATCATGGTCGACCTGAAGGACTACAACGTTGGTGCCGACAAGGGTGCCGGCGTTGAGATGTTCGACGACTTCGACATTGACTACAACCAGTACAAGTACCTGATCGAGACCCGGATTTCCGGTGCTCTGGTGAAGCCCTACAGTGCGATCGTGCTGGTGATTGGTGGAACCGACACCACCTACACCGAGACCGATGACTACACCGGCAGCCCCAAGGATAAGGGCTACTACGAGAAGGAAGGCGCCATCTATCGGCCCAGCCGCGACACCTCTATCGTGGAAGGCAAGACCTACTACGTGAAGGGCTGATCTGGAGCCATTAACGGGGCGGGATGACTGAAAACGGTCTCCCGCCTCTTTCCTTTTCTGAATCGTCTCAAAATGGAGAGAAAATCATGGCCAAATTCTACGGAAAGATCGGATTTGGCGTGGATGTGGAAACCGGGCTGGACGTATGGGAGCCCGGCATCATGGAGCGCTCCTACCGAGGGGACGTGATCCGGGTCCGCAGAAGCTGGGATAAGGGTGAAGATCTTAACGATAACCTGAATATCAGCAACGAGATTTCCATCGTAGCGGATGCATACGCCTACGAGCACTTTCACGCCATGAGATATATCGAATGGATGGGGACCAAATGGAAAATCCGGGACATCACCGTGGAACGACCCCGGCTCATCCTGTCGATTGGAGGGGTATGGAATGGCAGCACGACCGGAACTTAGCGAATTGCTGCATGGACTGGCCAAGAATGTTTATTTTCAACCCCCAGCCACCGTCCAGATGAACTATCCATGCATCGTCTACCACAAAAAGCCGCCGCAGATCATCCACGCCGACAACCGGCCCTACCGGAAGGATCTGTTCTGGCAGATTACGGTCATCGACAGAAGCCCTGACAGCGAGATCGCCGAAGCGGTGGAAGAGCTGCCGGGCATTCAGTGCGATGCCTACTTCGCGCAGGATAACCTGCACCACTATGTTTACTCATTGTACTACTAAGGAGGATACACACCATGTCGAAAATTGTTTGGGACGAAACCGGCAAGCGTTACTGGGAAACAGGCGTTAAGAACGGTGTTCTTTATCCCATGAAGGCCGACGGCACCTATGATAAGGGCGTGGCCTGGAACGGACTGATCTCCATCAGCGAGAATCCTGATGGTGCCGAACCCAATGAGCTGTGGGCCGACAACATCAAGTATGCCGTGCTCCGCAGCGCGGAAACTCTGGGCCTGACTATCGAAGCTTACACCTATCCTGAAGAGTTCGAGCCCTGCGACGGCCTGGCGGTCATTGAAAATGCGCCCGGCGTGC